>OBYP01000616.1_pt1 | contig 29263 bp, 26 predicted proteins | sample 1501461 | NCBI WGS metagenome assembly OBYP01 (sample SAMEA2580201, study PRJEB22360) | human gut metagenome | biome: human gut; feature: human-associated habitat; material: faeces | place: Denmark | collected 2008/2010 | reverse complement strand
CAGCCACAAACCGCCGCCCGAATCTCCTGCCTGGTCACGGCTGCCCTGGGCCATAATAAAAAAGCCCCGCCAAAAAGACAAGACTCATTAGGACTCATTAAAACATGATTACCGCATCCACCCTACTTCCTGGGCAAAGCCGCCCGGTAGGTTTCTCCCACCGTATTGCCGGAATAAGCAGCGTACATATGGGTGGTGGTGGAATCTGAATGGCCCAGCATGGCCTGGACCGCATGGATATCGGCGCCGCCCCGAATCAGATGGGCAGCAAAGGAATGACGCAGGGTATGAGGGGTTATATCTGCCTGGATACCGGCCTTTTCCCCATAATACTTGATAATCTTCCAGAAGCCCTGGCGGCTCATGGCCTTGCCGCTGCAATTAGTGAACAGCCACTGGGATTCCTTACCCTTAAGCAGCTCGTGACGCCCCTTTTCCAGATACACGCTCAAAGCCTGCTTGGCCGGTTTTCCAAAAGGAACCATGCGCTCCTTCTGTCCATCCCTGCAAGTGATGTAGCCAACCTGCATATTAAGATCCGAAAGCTCCAGCCCGATTAGCTCTGACACCCGTATGCCCGTGGCGTACAAAAGCTCCAGCATGGCCTTGTCCCGTATCTCCTTGGATGTTGTCATGCCGGGCTGGTCCAGCAGAGCGTTGACCTCATTGACACTCAGTATGACAGGGGCCTTTTTCTCAATTTTGGGCGCTTTCAGGAGTTCCGCCGGGTCCTTGCGGATTCGTCCTTCTTTGAACATGAAATTGAAAAAAGCCTTCATGGATGCCAGTTCCCTGGATATGGTGGTCGTGGCCTTCCCCTCCTTTTCCAAAAAAAGGATATATGAATTCAGACTTGTCTTAGTCACCTTTTCAACTTCTGTTATTCCTTTATCCTCCAGAAAGGACGCCAGCTGCATCAAATCTCTCTGGTAGGAAATTTCCGTGTTCCTGGAGGTCTTTTTCACATCCCTCAGGTAGCTCACAAAGCTTTTTATATCGGACGTCATATCGCTATTTTCCCCTAACCCGTTTCTCACAAAAAGTGGCCCAAAATCGTATGCTGACTATCATTATATCTGCATTTTTTCATAAAATCAAACACATTTTTCCCACTTTGGACCCCATTTTCAAGTGATTAACATAAAACATACAACATGTTGGAAGGGGGTATTTTTGTATGTCAATATGTTGTTAAGCAATGGTAAAAATTTTTTCTCACATAACTCAAAAAAAACATCAGATTCCCTGTAATCCTCACGCTTTAAATCAATCATATCACAGTGGGATATCCCCTGTGCTTACGGTTGGAAAGGGTTCCTTTAAATTCGCCCCACATGGCGGACTCCGGTGTCACCAGCCCGTCGTTTTTACCATCCATGGCCCGGATGATAAGGCAGGGAACTGTTTTTCTCTTCTTCACGTACATCTCTCCTTTTGGAACCCTAGAATAACAGCAGAAGCGTTCCTGCGGTCAGAAGAACCAGACCTGCAAAAGATTTGCGGTCCAGCTTTTCCCCCAGGAATATTCTGGAAAACAGTATGGTCACCAGAATACTGAGCTTATCAATGGGAACCACGATACTGGCAGGCCCGTCCTGCAGGGCCCTGTAATAACACAGCCAGGAAGCTCCTGTTGCAAACCCCGAAATAATGAGGAAAAACCAGCTCTTTGGCGCAATTTTCCCCAGATGCTTCTGCTTTCCCTGAAGGAACACCAGGAGCCAGGCCATTGCCAGCACCACGCAGGTGCGGATGGCTGTTCCCAGGTTGGATTCCACTCCCTGTATTCCAATTTTTCCCAGAATGGCTGTCAGGCTGGCAAATAACGCCGGCCACAGGGGCCATCCGCTGTTCCCCGGCTGCTCCGCCCTTCCCTCCCGCTTCTGAATCATCAGCAGGGTGCCTGTCCCAATCAGGGCCATGCACAGGATTTTCATTCCCCCAAGACCCTCTCCCAAAATCAGGGCAGCCAGAAACATGGTCAGGATAGTGCTGGATTTATCAATGGGAGCCACCTTGTTCACATCCCCCAGCTGAAGAGCCCTGAAATAGAACAGCCAGGAAGCCCCTGTGGCCACACCGGACAGTACCAGAAACAGACAGGTTCCGCCGCTTATGGTTCCTATGGAACCGGCCGTTCCGGTAAGGAACACCATAATCCACGAAAACACAAGAACCACTGCGGTACGGACCGCGGTAGCCAAATCCGAGTCCGTATCCCTGACGCCGATTTTCGATAGGACGGCAGTCAGGCCCGCGAACACGGCTGAACCGAAAGCAAACAACAGCCAATCCATATTCACTTCCCCCACTTATCCTTTGTGTCCTGTGCTCCGTTATCCAAAAATCCCCCACAGGAAGGGTGAAACGAAAACCTCCAGAAACGCCCCGGCGCCGGTGATGATTAACAGCAGAAGTCCCGGCAGGATATGGAGCTTTTTCTGCATCTGTCCGGACCAGCCTGACAGCACGTACCACACCAGGAGATAGACCAGGCCATGGGGCAGGACCGTACATAAAAATGCGGCGATTCCCAAAAGTCCCTTGCGGATGGTCAGCACGGACAGCACCACTGCCAGACTCATCCCCGCATAAAAGGTCAGGAACCCAAACAGCATCTGGCTGCACACCGTGATTCCGACCAGCCAGCCGCCGCAGGTTTCCAACGCTCTCTGCCTGAATACGGTCATAAATTCTCTCACTCCCCTGTTTCCGCCTCCGAAGGAGCCCGCTGCCCCCAGGATACACCCCTGCACCGTAGGACCGCCAAATGCCAGCGCGGCTGCCGTACCGCAAAAAATCCCTGACACAAAGCAGAACAACAGCCAGTCCTCATAGGTGAGCGTTCCCAGACGCAGCCTAAACCACCTCATTCCCATGTATCATCCTCCTGTCCCAGTTTACAGGTAAGAAACATATCCGCTGCAGCTTCTCCCCCACTACTGTATGACAGAAATTCATGGTTTATGACTTAGCCCCGCACCATACTGTCCTTCTTATCCTCAGAACGGTATTTTCTGGCATAGGCCATAATGGCGGCAATGGTCTTGCCGTCCGTAATCTTTCCTGTGTATACCATGTCCTCCAGTTCCTCCAGGCTGCATGGAACCACATTGATCACCTCATCCTCGTCCAGATGCTGATGGGATGGTATCAGGTTGTGGGCCACGAATATGTCAATGGCCTCATCGCAGAACGCAACAGTCGTGGTAAGGCTCATAAGATACTCCAGGTTCTCCGGTGACTCCACTCTGTATCCGGTCTCCTCCTCCAGCTCCCGGAACGCGCACTCCACCTTTGGCTCTCCCGGCTCATCCAGCTTGCCTGCCGGAATCTCCAGGGTATAACGGTCCAGAGCATTGCGGTACTGGCGCACCATAAGGATTTTTCCATCGTCAGCAACGGGCAGGACAGCCGCGGCGCCGTCGTGATGGATGAAATCCCACCTTGCCTCATGGCCGTTTGCCAGGACCCTGTCCTCATATATTTTAAGAATGTTTCCCTCATATTTAAGCTGTCGGTCCAGCCGTATAACCGGTATCTGCGTATTCTTTTCTTTATCTTCCATGTCTGTACCTTCCTCTCTGTTATGATTTGATATCATTATCCTATTTCATGCGCCGGGTCTTCTCATAGCAGGCGTCCGCCGCCTTGATGACCGCATTTCTCAGGCCATACTCCTCCAGAGCAGATACACCTGCGATGGTGGTGCCGCCGGGGGAACACACCTCATCCTTCAACTGCCCCGGATGCTTACCTGTCTCCAGAATCATTTTCGCGCTTCCAAGCACAGTTTGGGCCGCCATGGCATAGGCTGTCTTTCTGGGAAGGCCGTATTTGACCCCGCTGTCAGCCAGCGCCTCAATGAACATGTACACAAAAGCCGGTGAACTGCCGCTGACGCAGCCAACTGCATCCATAAGCCGTTCTTCCACCAGTTCCACCCTTCCGCAGGAGGAAAAGATGTCCCGGATGGTCTCCTTTTCCTCCTCTGTATAGGATGCTTCCCCATAGGACACGCCGGTCATGCCTTCTCCCAGCATGGCAGGTGTGTTGGGCATGGCTCTTACCACCCGCACATTTCCTCCCAGGCGTTCCGTGATATTGGAAATGGTGATGCCGGGCGCCAGGGATACCACCACCTGCTCCGGTGTTACCACATCCCTTATCTCCGAAAACACCGCGTCAAAATACTGGGGCTTTACTGCCAGTATCAGATACTTTACCGCTTCTGCACACTCCCTGTTGGAACAGGCATGGGGCACCTTTGTCCTGACTGTCACTGCCTCCATTTTATCCTGGCGGGCCGCTGAAAATATCATCTCCTCCGGTCCATGTGTCTTGAGAAGCCCGTTCAAAATGGCGTTTCCCATATTGCCCATTCCTATAAAACCAATCTTTACCATCCTCATACCTCCTTGTCATGGACATTCAAACCGCAGCAAAGCCCCGGCAGACTGCCTTCTGCAGTGCGCCGGGGCTCCCGGGCATACCTGATGCATCTTCATTCATCATTCAATATCCCTCAGTATATCACAAAAATCAAAGGTAGCAAAGTAATCCTCAGGAGTTTCTGCCCTGCGGATCATCTCCACCGTGCCGTCCTCCTTTAACAGAAGCTCTGCTGATTTCAGCTTGCCATTATAATTATATCCCATGGCAAATCCGTGGGCGCCCGCATCGTGGATAAACAGAAGGTCTCCCTTTCTGATTTCCGGAAGCATACGGTCAATGGCAAACTTATCATTGTTCTCGCACAGGGAACCTACCACATCATACATGCGGGTGCAGGGCTCATCCTCCCGTCCCATAACAGTGATGTGATGATAAGCGCCGTACATGGCCGGCCGCATCAGATTCACGGCGCAGGCATCCACGCCCACATACTCCTTATAAGTGTGTTTCTCATGGATGGCCTTTGTGACCAGAGCGCCGTAGGGCCCCATCATAAAACGCCCCAGCTCTGTGCACAGAGCCACATCCTCCATGCCGGCCGGAACCAGAATCTCCTCATAGACTCTCCTTACGCCGTCACCGATTGTCAGGATATCATTGGGCTCCTGGTCCGGACGGTAGGGTATCCCGATGCCGCCGGACAGATTGATGAATGCGATATGGACGCCTGTCTCCTCCTTCAGTTTAACAGCCAGCTCAAACAGAATCTTTGCCAGCATGGGGTAATATTCATTGGTCACCGTATTGCTGGCCAGGAACGCATGTATGCCGAAATGCTTTGCGCCCTTTTCCTTCAGAATCTTAAATGCCTGTCCAATCTGCTCTGTGGTCATTCCGTATTTGGAGTCTCCGGGATTGTCCATGATGTCATTGCTGATTTTAAACAGGCCGCCCGGATTAAAACGGCAGCTGATGGTCTCCGGAATATGTCCCAAAGTCTCCTCCAGGCACTGTATATGGGTGATGTCGTCCAGGTTGATGATGGCTCCCAGCTTTTTTGCATAAGCAAATTCCTCAGGCGGCGTATCGTTGGAGGAAAACATGATGTCGGGGCCGGAAAAGCCGCATGCCCTGGACATCATAAGCTCTGTCATGGATGAGCAGTCCGTGCCGCATCCCATGTCCTTCAGTATATTTAACAGGAATGGATTGGGCGTGGCCTTGACCGCAAAATATTCCTTATATCCCTTGTTCCAGGAAAACGCCTGCTTAAGCCTGGCGGCATTCTCCCTGATTCCCCTCTCATCGTAAATATAAAAGGGCGTGGGGTATGTCTTCTCAATCTCCCTTAATTGTTCCAGTGTTACGAATGGCTTCTTATCCATTATGTATGTGTCTCCTTTCCCTTTTTGCGCAAAAAGCCTGTCAGGAAGTACAATATGTTCAATTGTACTCCCGGACAGACTTCCTTGTCCAGTGTTTTTATTCGATATTAATGACTCTCATGATATTGGTCTGGGTGGCTGCCTCGTGGCGTCTTGCGTAGGTTACGACTCCGGCTGTGATGACAGCCAGTTCGCCCTCCTCCACAAGTCCTCTGTCCTTAAGCTCTTCCACAGAATTCTCGATCAGTTCATCCGTGGATTCTGCCCTGCGTGACCAAACCGGTACCACGCCCCACTGAAGCTGCATCTGGCGGACGGTGGCCATGCTGGGGGACATGCCGATGATTCTGGCACCCGGTCTCCACTTGGAGAGCATCTGGGTGGTAAAGCCTGTGATGCTGGGAGCAATAATCACATCCGCATCCAGGTCATGGGCGGTTGACACAGAGGCAAAGCACACTGCGTTTGAAACATTCTTCATGTTCTGCTCTGTCACCTTCCTCTGGCGGTATCCCGCATAGTCCAGATGCATCTCTGTCTCCAGGGCAATGGACACCATCATTTTAAGTGCGTCCACCGGATACTTGCCCATGGCTGTCTCGCCTGAAAGCATCACCGCGTCCGTGCCGTCATACACCGCGTTGGCAACGTCCGTCACCTCAGCTCTGGTAGGTCTGGGATTGCGGATCATGGAATCCAGCATCTGGGTGGCTGTGATAACGATTTTACATGCCTCGTTGCACTTGCGTATAATCTTCTTCTGGATATGGGGAACCTTCTCAGCCGGTATCTCCACGCCCATGTCGCCTCTGGCCACCATGATGCCGTCCGCTGCCTCGATGATGGCGTCCAGGTTCTCGATGCCCTCCGCGTTCTCAATCTTTGCAATGACCTTCATGCCGGAACCCTGCTCATCCAGCATGGCCTTGATTTCCTTTATGCAGTCAGCCGTACGCACGAAGGATGCCGCGATAAAGTCAAAGCCCTGCCTGATTCCAAAACGGATATCCTCTTTATCCTTATCCGTCAGGGCCGGAAGCTTAATCTTTACATTGGGAACATTGACCCCCTTCTTCTCTCCCAGCTCTCCTCCATTGATGACCTCACAGACAATATCCGTATCCTTCACCTCGCGCACTTCCAGCTCGATCAGTCCATCGTCAATGAGAATCCGGTTGCCAGCAGCCACATCCTCATTCAGTCCGCTGTAATTGATATAGCCGACGGTATCGTCCCCTACCAGCTCCCTGGTGGTCAGTGTATAGGTCTGGCCTTCCTTCAAAGTCACCTTTTTGCCGTCCTTCAGCTGTCCGGTACGAATCTCCGGTCCCTTGGTATCGAGGAGCGCTGCAATCGGAATGTCTAACTCCTTGCGCACTTCCTTTAACAGCTCCAGGCGTCCCTGATGCTCGTTGTAGTCACCGTGTGAAAAGTTAAAACGGGCCACATCCATACCATTCCTGGCAAGCTCCATCATAACATTCTTGTCACTGGTATTTGGGCCCATGGTGCAGATAATCTTGGTCTTTTTCATGATTCTTCCTCCATAAAATTGTGAGAGTTTATAGTGTAACGACAGATTCAGACGTGAAATGCGGATCATGATTTGGGGGAATCCGATTTTTTCACATGCTGATGTGTATATAAATGATCCATGCAGTACTCATAGCTGCCTTCACATTTTGAACAATAGCGGAACTCCATGCCGGGACTTTCCTCGTCCGTCCTGCCGCAGACCGCACACTTGTGATGGGCGCGGTTCACGGGCCGCATGGTCTTTACCTTGAAATCCTGCCTGCGCTTCACTTCCCTGGGGCTGTACTTCTTAAAATCCTTTGTCATCAGGAAGAAAATGATGAAGTTGGCAATGGACAGGAAAATGGCGATTCGCTGTGGGAAACTGCCGTATACGAACCCGAACACCAGAAAAAAGGCGTCAAACAGCGCCAGCCATTTAGCCTTGATGGCCAGTACAAAGTAAATATAAAAGTACTCCTCCGGGAAAATCACCGCATAGGCCAGGAATATGGACATACTCAGGTATGAGGTGTTAAGGTGCATATCCCAGCCCCAGATAAAGTATACAATAAACTCGGCAAGTATGATGCCAATGGCTCCCATAAAAAAGAACACATTAAAACGGAACGCCCCCCACACCGCCTCCAGGGAACGGCCCAGTGAATAGTACATGAGCGCCGCAAATATAATCCAGAAGGGGCTCAGTGTGGGCGGGTACAGCAGAAATGTCACCAGCCTCCAGACCTGTCCGTGAAGAATGGCCTCCGCATCCAGGCTCAGGTACCGGGTAAAGAACATGGGGTCCATGTACATCATGACAAAACCCATGATATACATAATGATGATGTAATACATCAGGTTGTGGATGGCATATTTGCCAAACCTGCGCTCAAGCTTATTAAAAAATCTCATCCTATCATCCTTTTCATTTGCCTGTATGTTTTAAATCAAAACAGGTCTTTCTTATTAAATATATACGCAACAAACAGTGACAGCAGCAGGGTCAGGCCCAGAACAATGGCAAATCCATAGGGACTGTCCGCGAAAGGCATGCCATGTGAGTTTACGTTCATGCCGTAGAAGCTGGCTATCATGGTTGGTATGGACAGCACGATGGTAACGGTAGCCAGAAACTTCATGACAATATTCAGATTGTTGGAGATGACGGAAGCAAATGCATCCATGGTGCCGCTCAGGATTCCACTGTATATGTTCGCCATCTCAATGGCCTGCTTGTTTTCCACGATTACATCCTCCAGCAGGTCCGTGTCCTCCGGGTACTTCTTTATCTTTTCAATGCGCAGCAGCTTCTCCAGCACCACCTCGTTGGAACGAAGGGACGTGGTAAAGTAAACCAGGGACTTCTCCAGCTCCAAAAGCTCAATCAGTTCCTCGTTCTTCTGGGACTGGTGGAGCTTGCGCTCAATGACTTCGCTCTTCTTATCAATGATTCGGAGGTATTGCAGGAACTGGGTGGCATTTTTATAGAGAATCTGCAGGATAAACCTGGTCTTCATGAAGGTGTGGAAATCCCTCACTCTTCCGTCCATAAAGGAAGTGAGCACAGGCGTCTCCTCCAGGCAGACCGTAATCAGCACATCCTTGGTGGTGATGATAGCCAGAGGGATGGTGACAAACCAGTCCTTGCCGTTGCGCTCCTCTATGGAAGGAATGTCCACCAGAATCAGGGTGTATTCATCCTCCACCTCTATACGGGACCGTTCCTCCTCATCCAGAGGCGCCCGCAAATGGTCCGGGTCAATCTGATAGGTATCTGCGATGTCAATGATTTCTGAGGCTGTAGGGTTTGTTAACGCAATCCAGCAGCCAGGCTGCATCTCTTCCTTTTCGTGCATAGCACCGTCTTCGGTCTTAAAAATCCGTATCATGCGAACTCTCCCCCATTTTGAAATTATACGTTCTCATTATAGTGACTGCCCCCGCTTTTGTCAAATGAAATAGCCTTCCATTTTATATTATACCGAATATTTTTCAGGGAGAATACATAAATTTTACCTGAACAGTATAATGGGACCCGCAGAAACATGCACAATTTTCGCCATTTCTTCACGATTTTTTAACGCCTGTCCCCAATTGTATTTATACTTTTTTTGTGTTAAACTCTACTATGAATATCCAGCATCCCAATGCCGGAATTTGTTGCATAAGTCACAGTATTCTCCATGAAACTGTATTATGATACATGTAAAACAGCTTTTCGGTCCCCCAGTACTGCCGGACATGGTTTTTCTCCATGACATGGCAGAACAGCCGTCAAGTTACAAAGGAGGTCAGGGTAAAACCCCGCATATATGAAATTACATACAAATACCCTTACGCTGGGAATCGATATCGGTTCCACAACCGTCAAAGCAGCACTGTTAAATCAGGCTTCCCATATAGTATTCTCCGATTATGAACGCCATTATGCCAATATACAGGAAACTCTGGCGGGACTTTTAAAAAAAGCCCGTGAGATAACCGGCCCCATTCAGGTAATCCCTGTCATAACCGGTTCCGGAGGACTCACGCTCTCCTCCCGTCTGGAGGTTCCCTTTGTCCAGGAGGTGGTGGCCGTTGCCTCCGCGCTTTTGGACTTCGCTCCGCAGACCGATGTCGCCATCGAGCTGGGGGGCGAGGACGCAAAAATCATTTATTTCACCGGAGGCATCGACCAGAGAATGAACGGAATCTGCGCGGGAGGCACCGGTTCTTTTATTGACCAGATGGCTGCCCTGCTGCAGACAGACGCCCCCGGCCTTAACGATTATGCGGAACATTATAAAGCCATCTACCCCATTGCGGCCCGCTGCGGTGTGTTTGCGAAATCCGATATACAGCCCCTTATCAATGAGGGTGCCACCAGGGAGGACCTGGCCGCCTCCATTTTCCAGGCCGTGGTCAATCAGACCATCAGCGGTCTGGCCTGCGGCAAGCCTATTCGGGGAAATGTGGCATTTTTAGGCGGTCCCCTCCACTTCCTGCCTCAGCTTCGGGAAAGCTTCATCCGTACGCTCCGCCTGACGCCGGAGCAGGTTATCGCACCGGACCACTCCCACCTCTTCGCGGCCGTGGGAGCAGCCATGAATCCCCTGGATAACCAGGCGGCCGTACCCCTGGAGACTCTGATTCAGAAACTGTCCTCAGGCATTAAGATGGATTTTGAGGTCAAGCGCATGGAGCCCCTCTTTAAGGACCGGGCAGACTATGATCGGTTCTGCGCCCGTCATGCCAGCAACCATGTTAAAAGCGGCGACCTGGCCTCCTATGAGGGATGCTGCTACCTGGGCATTGACGCCGGCTCCACCACCACCAAGGCCGCCCTGGTAGGCGAGGACGGCACACTGCTGTACCGTTTCTATGATAATAACAACGGAAGTCCCCTGGCCACCGCCATCCGGGCTATACGTGAGATAAAGGAACAGCTGCCTGAAACCGCCCGCATCGCGTACTCCTGTTCCACCGGTTACGGCGAAGCCCTGTTAAAGGCAGCGCTGATGCTGGATGAGGGCGAGGTGGAGACCATATCCCACTACTATGCGGCCGCCTTCTTTGAGCCGGATGTTGACTGTATCCTGGACATCGGCGGCCAGGACATGAAATGCATCAAGATTAAGGACGGCACGGTGGACAGCGTACAGCTCAACGAGGCATGCTCCTCCGGCTGCGGTTCCTTTATCGAGACATTTGCCAGGAGCCTGAACTACAGTGTGGAAGATTTTGCCAGGGAGGCTCTGTTTGCGGAAAATCCCACTGACCTGGGCACCCGCTGCACGGTATTCATGAATTCCAATGTAAAGCAGGCCCAGAAGGAAGGAGCCACCGTGGCCGACATTTCCGCGGGTCTGGCTTATTCCGTCATCAAAAACGCATTATTTAAGGTAATTAAGATTACAAATGCTTCCGACCTTGGAGACCACGTGGTGGTCCAGGGAGGCACCTTCTACAACGATGCCGTGCTCAGAAGCTTTGAAAAAATATCGGGATGCCAGGCCGTGCGCCCGGACATCGCAGGCATCATGGGCGCCTTTGGCGCTGCCCTCATTGCCAGGGAGCGCTATCACATGGCTGATGAACCGGAGACCTCCATGCTCTCCCTTGAGAAAATCATCGGCCTTAAGTACAGCACCTCCATGACACGCTGCAAGGGCTGCAACAACCACTGTGTGCTGACCATCAACCAGTTTGGAAGCGGACGCCGCTTTATCTCAGGCAACCGCTGTGAGAGGGGACTCGGCCTTGAAAAAGCCAAGAAGGAGATTCCCAACCTGTTTGATTACAAGTATCATCGGATGTTTGACTACGAATCCCTTCCCCTGGACCAGGCGGACCGCGGTACGGTGGGCATTCCAAGGGTGCTCAACATGTATGAGAACTTCCCCTTCTGGGCTGTGTTCTTTAGGAAGCTGCGCTACCATGTGGTGCTGTCTCCCCAGTCCACCAGGCAGCTCTATGAGCTGGGAATCGAATCCATCCCCAGCGAATCCGAATGCTATCCGGCCAAGCTGGTGCACGGACATGTGACCTGGCTCATCAAACAGGGCGTAAAGTTCATCTTCTACCCCTGCATCCCTTATGAGCGCAATGAGAGCCCGGACGCAGGCAACCACTACAACTGTCCCATGGTCACCTCCTACGCGGAAAATATTAAAAATAACGTGGAGGCGCTGGCCGAGGAAAACGTGCGTTTCATGAATCCCTTTATGGCCTTTACCAATGAGGAGATACTCACCGATGCACTTGTAAAGGAATTTTCCAGAACATTCCAGATTCCGGCTGCCGAAGTCAGGATGGCCTCCCATGCCGCCTGGCAGGAACTGGCTGCCTCCCGCGATGATTTGAAGAAAAAGGGCGAGGAGACTCTGGCCTGGCTGAAGGAACACGGAAAGAGAGGCATTGTCCTGGCCGGAAGGCCCTACCATGTGGACCCTGAGATTCACCACGGCATACCGGAGCTGATTGCCTCTTACGGATTTGCCGTCCTCACCGAGGACTCCGTATCCCATCTGGGCAGGGTGGAACGGCCTCTGGTAGTGACGGATCAGTGGATGTACCACTCCCGTCTTTACGCGGCTGCCAGCTTTGTAAAGACCCAGGATAATCTGGATCTGATTCAGCTCAACTCCTTTGGATGCGGGCTGGATGCAGTGACCACGGACCAGGTGGCTGATATCCTGACCCGTTCCGGCAAGATTTATACGGTATTAAAGATTGACGAGGTCAATAACCTGGGATCTGCCAGAATACGAATCCGCTCCCTCATTGCAGCCATAAAGGTAAGGGACCAGAGACATTTTGAGCGCAGGGTGGTGTCCAGCGCCTATCACCGCGTAATGTTCACCAAGGAGATGAAAAAGGATTACACCCTTCTCTGTCCACAGATGTCGCCCATTCATTTTGACCTGCTGGAGCCGGCTATCCGCTCCTTTGGATATAAGATTGAAGTATTGCAGAACCACAACCGCAACGCCGTGGACGTGGGACTCCAATATGTAAATAACGACGCCTGCTACCCGTCCCTCATTGTCATCGGACAAATCATGGACGCCCTGCTGTCAGGTAAATATGACCTGGACCACACGGCTGTCCTCATGAGCCAGACCGGCGGCGGCTGCCGCGCATCCAACTACATCGGCTTCATCCGCAGGGCCCTGGAAAAGGCGGGAATGCCCCAGATACCGGTTATCTCTGTCAATGCCAACGGCATGGAGACCAATCCCGGCTTTACCTTCACCGTGCCGCTGCTGACAAAGGCCATGCAGGCCATTGTTTACGGCGATATCTTCATGCGGGTGCTCTATGCCACCCGGCCCTATGAGGCGGAGCCGGGCAGTGCCGATGCCCTGCATGAGAAATGGAAGGCCCGCTGCATTGCCTCCCTGTCCAAGAAAAACGCGGCCATGATAGAATTCGGACGCAATATAAAGGGAATCATCCGGGATTTCGACGCTCTCCCAAGGCTGGATGTAAAGAAGCCAAAGGTGGGCATTGTAGGTGAAATCCTGGTGAAATTCTCACCTTTGGCCAACAACCACATTGTGGAGCTGCTGGAATCCGAGGGCGCCGAGGCAGTGATGCCGGATTTGATGGATTTCCTGCTGTATTCCTTCTACAACAGCAACTTTAAGGCCGATCACCTGGGCTCCAGGAAATCCACTGCCAGACTGTGCAACGCGGCAATTGCCCTGTTGGAGTATTTCCGCAGGACAGCCAGGAAGGAACTGACGGCCAGTATGCATTTCACGCCTCCGTCAGCCATCAACGAACTGGCCCAGATGGCAAAGGGCTTTGTATCCCTGGGCAACCAGACCGGCGAGGGATGGTTCCTGACCGGCGAAATGCTGGAGCTGATTCACAGCGGTGTGAACAACATCATCTGTACCCAGCCCTTTGGATGCCTGCCCAACCACATCGTGGGAAAGGGCGTCATCAAGGAGCTGCGCCGGAATTACCCCCAGTCCAATATCATTGCCGTTGACTATGATCCTGGCGCCAGCGAGGTAAACCAGCTGAACAGAATCAAGCTGATGCTGGCCACAGCCCAGAAAAACCTGAAAGCAGAGAGTTCCAGGGAGGACCGCGGAAACGGAAGGCGTCCTGTGACTGCCTACAGCCCCTGTCTGGGAACCATGTCCCATACATAAGATGGTGTATGATAAGATGGTGTATGATAAGATGGTGCATGATAAGATGGTGCATGGAAACCATAAGATGCATCAAATAATGTACTGAATCAGAGCATGACAAAACCCCGCCGACCAATAAAGGTATCCATTGATTGATACTTTATTGGCGGCGGGGTTCGTTTATTGCTTTTTACATAATTGCGCGAACAGCGGCACTATCCGTTTTGCAGTCGCCTGCACCAGGCCCAGGGCTATGTTCTCATTGCCCTCATAGCGGTTAACCACTGCCACAAACTTCAGGTCCCCATCCCCGCTTATATCGATTCTTCCGCCCTTAACACAGACCTCCTCACACACGATATCCGTGGTGGAAAGATTCATGTCATAGTATTTCATCAGGTTGACCTTTACCTTTCCCCGGGATACGGGCGGGCGGATGGTAAAGTGCTACCAGTTTACCTCCATAGAACACATGGCTGGGCGTCAGTTCCCTCAAATCATCTACCAGAAGCATATCCGCCGCGTATCCCGGCGCAATCGCGCCCAGATTCTGCAATCCGGCCTCCCCTGCCGAGTTCAGGGTGGCGCTCTTGATGGCCGCCACCGGTTCCATACAGTATCTTATGGCTGCCCTGACCACATCATTGATGTGGCCGTTGTGGAGGATATCATCCGCCTCCCTGGCGTCCACCCGCATGCCGCTTCTCATCTTTTCCACGGCTTCCTCCGCTGTCCTGGACTCGTAGCAGGTATTAGGACCGCGGCACAGATAGGCGGACAGCATCCTTCCCTCCACAAACGGGGCATGGCCCTGGAGGTATAAGCCGTGATCCTCAGCTGTCCTGATAATGTCCATCATACGGTCGCCGCCATGAATCACATCCAGATAATCCATGACTTCCGCCAGCCCCACCACGCGCTCCAGCTTTGCCAGTTCCTCTATCGCCTCCGGCCCAAACTCGGCGCCTGCATGCTCCAGACCAGGCACGGCCGACACACAGCTGGGTATATCTATCAGCTGGCGCATGGGAAGGTCCTGTGAAGCCTCGTGCATGTACCGCACTCCCTCAATGCCCCACACATTGCCAATCTCGTGGGGATCCGTGATGACCGTGGTGGTTCCCTTGGGAATCACTGCCTTTGTGAAATTTCCGGGTGTCATCATAGAACTCTCAATATACTCATGGGCATTCCGGGCATGTTCCCGTCCTCGTCCAGCATACCTGCCTTGCCGGCCGCTCCCAGCACGGTTCCCAATGTGGAGAAAAAGTCCCCGCAAAAGGCAATGAACACATATATGATGGCCTGGAAGGACAACAGTCCTTTGAAGTCAAAGGAGAACACAATGTTTCCCCAGGATGAAAAATCCGGCATCTTGATAAAGGTATCCGGCAGGGTGGTCACACCCAGAGGAATTCCCATCACAGTGACTGTGATGATGCCGGTGAGAATGGCGCCCTTGACCCTGTATGCCGTCAGGATGGCTATGAGGATCAGTCCCAGCAGGGCGATGAATATGGCCGGTTCCATGAAATTCCCCATTCCGATTCCATTGGTAAAGATGCCGATGCCCAAATTTTTAAATCCCAGGTAGGCAATGTAAAAACCGATTGCCGACCCGATGGCCACCTTTATGTTCTTGGGTATGGCTTTGACAATCAAATCCCTTACCCCGAAAATCCGGGCTGGACCACCAGCACACAGGCCATGGTCATGAAGGTGGCAATACCCGCCACAGCCTCTTCAGAAACGCCTGCCGTCTCAAGCAGCAGCCCCAGTAGAACCCTGGTCCCCCGGGTGCGGGCTGTGCCGGAATCTGCTTAAAAATTCAGTTTCTAGTATTCCACGATTTCTTCATACAATGCTATAATATCACTTTTACTCATATTGTTATCTTTGTAAATACAGTTTTTCGGTATTCCCGGACAGGGATAAATTTACCAGCGCAGGAAATTCTCTGTTTGTGGGGAAGAAAAATCAGCTCAAATTTGGTATACTCTATACAAAAGGTGATGGTATGAATCAAGTTCAAAAAGGAGGACAAACTTGACAACCAGAAAACATTCCCGAAAGAAAAGAAACCAAAAAGGAATCAAGTGGTTTTATATCACGGCGGCAGGGCTGGTGTCTGCTGTAATTCTCGCCGCCATCCTATTTAAAATCCGGGCTGACAGCGCTGATTCCCAGCGTCCGGCCGGGACAAGTGTCTCACAGAAAATTGCCGGCAGCGGAGACAGGGCAGGAGATTCCCCAAATGAAGAGAACCGGCCGGATAAGGGAAATCAATGGAATAAGACCAATATTGATAACACAAACATCCGGACTATAATCAGCCAAATGTCTCTGGAACAGAAGGCGGCCCAGCTCTTCATCATCACCCCGGAAGCCCTCACCGGCTTTCAGACCGTGACCCAGGCAGGGGATGCCACATACAAGGCATTGCAGGAATACCCGGTGGCCGGGCTTATCTATTTTCCCCAAAACCTGCAAAACCCCAAACAGCTTAAAACCATGACAGCCAGGACCCAGGAATTGGCTGCCGGGCTTAACCAGCTCCCTCTGTTCCTCTCCATTGACGAGGAAGGCGGTAAGGTGGCCCGCATTGCAAATCACGAAGGCTTTGATCTGCCCAAGGTGGATACCATGGCCGAAATAGGAAAGAGCAGGGATATCTCCAGGGCATACGAGGCAGGTTCTGTCATCGGAGAGTATCTGGAAGAACTTGGAATCAATTTGGACCTTGCACCGGATGCGGATGTCTTGACCAATCCGGACAATACCGTTGTGCTGGACCGTTCCTTTGGTTCGGATCCGGTTCTGGTAACACAGATGACGAAAGCCTACATGAAGGGTCTGGAAGAACATCACGTCTATGGGACCCCCAAACACTTTCCGGGCCACGGGGCCACGCAAGGAGACAGCCATAAGGGTTTTGCCTATACCTATAAGACATGGGATGAACTGGAACAGGCGGAGCTGGTTCCCTTTGCCGGCCTGATTCAGGACAACACGCCCTTCATCATGGCAGGCCATATCTCGCTGCCCCGGATTACAGGAGATGACACACCGTCCTCCCTGTCCCCTCAGGTGCTCACAGGATACCTGCGGGAGACAATGGGCTATAAAGGAATCATCATAACCGATGCCCTTAATATGGGGGCCGTCCAGGACAATTATCCACCGGACCAGACCGCTGTCATGGCCCTGCAGGCAGGCGCTGACCTGCTCCTCATGCCCGCTGACTTTAGGGAAGCTTACGGCGGAGTGCTGAATGCGGTAAAAACAGGAGAATTGACAGAGGAACGCATCGACCAGTCCCTGACGCGTATTCTGAGCGTAAAGCTGACGCTCCCCTGAAATACACAACGGAACAAGCCGCCCTGCGTTCGCAAAGCGGCTTGTCCCATCTTCTTCCATATAGTTTTTATCCAATCAGTTCCCTGATATAAGCAGCCAGCCTCTCATCTTTGCATTTCCCGAAGAACAGTTCCCCGAACTTCTCTCCCGCAAACGCGCCTCTGACCAGCTCCTGGTCCAGTCCTTTAAAGATTTCCACCAGGTCCTCCCTGAAAGCTGCCTTTCTCACATCATCCAGGATCCGCTTGTTTCTCTGCTCCGGAACAGCCCTTTCTCTGGGATATCCCTGGCCGGAAGGCTCGCAGAACAGCTTCTCAAATATATATTCCAGGTTCAGATCGCCGCCCCAGCCAAATCCCTTGGCAAAAGGAATGGCAATGGCGTTCCCATCGTTAATCTGGGCAAATGTATAGGCGTCCAGCGCATCCTCCACATGGCCGCAAATCACGCCAGGGAACGAATTGCAGGCCAGCATGGCTCCTTCGCCCGTGCCGCAGCCCGTAATCACATAATCCGCTGCCTTTCCGTTCAGTATGGCTGCTGCCAGAATACCTGCCTGTACATAGGTGATCTGTGCCTCATCCTCCGCGGTGTACATGCCGTAGTTGTCCACCTCAAAGCCGTACTGGTCGGCCACTTTCTTTAAGGAATTGTAAATCATGCCATTCTTGGCTCCCTGGCTGTTCTCATTTATCAGTGCTATCCTCATGTCTCCACCTCTCAACTTTATTCTTTTGGTTTTTCCTGATATTGTAAGCATATCTCCCAAAGGAATTTCTGTCAATAGACATCACTGTTTCTTCTGTTCCCGCGCCATCTTCTCCATACGCCACAAGGTCGTCCTGCTGACCCCCAGCTCCTTTGCTATATCCTGCTTTTTCTTTCTGGGCTTTAAATTGGCATACACAATCCCGGTTTCCGGCAGGACCTGTTCCTTTGCAGGCGTCTCTGCGCCTGGCGGAGGGCCTTCCTTTTTCCGGAATATCTTTAGCATCTGTATTTCCCTGAGTCCGATTTCCGTAGTATCGCTGAGCACAATCAGACGCTCGCAGATGTTGCGCAGCTCCCGCACATTGCCGGGCCAGCCGTAATGGGTCATCAAATCCACTGCCTCCCTTGACAGTCTGGGGATGGGCTTTCCCATCTCACAGGCAAAACGGGTCAGATAGAAATCCACCATTTCCCGGATATCGTCTCCCCGTTCCCTGAGCGGCGGGATGGTAATGTCCAACAGGTTAAGGCGGTAATACAGGTCGGCGCGGAACTGTCCTTCCCGGATTTTTTCCTCAATATTTATATTGGTAGCGGAAATAACACGCACATCCACCGGCTGTACCCGGTTGCTGCCGATACGGCGGATTTCCCTTTCCTGAAGCACTCTCAAAAGCTTTGCCTGGAGCGATATGGGGATCTCCCCGATTTCATCCAGAAAAATGGTTCCCTTATGGGCCAGTTCAAAAAGGCCCGTCTTACCATTTTTAGACGCCCCGGAAAAGGCTCCGGGTTCATATCCAAAGAGCTCGCTCTCCAGCAGGTTTTCAGGCAGGGCCGCACAGTTCAGCGCCACAAATGGTTCCGCGCTGCGCCTGCTCTCCCGGTGGATGCTGTGAGCGAAAAGTTCTTTGCCGGTTCCTGTCTCACCCACAATCAGCACATTGGAATCCACCCGGCTGTAACGCTTTGCCATAAGGATATTCTCCCGTATGGCAGGGCTGCTTCCAATGATATCGTCAAAGGAATACTTGGCCGTAAGTCCCTGTTTCGCAAGGCTCTGCCGGATTTTAGTTTCTGCCTCAATAATCTGCTCGGTGTAGCGGGCAACAATGATGGCGCCCTTTCCCATCTTGTCCACCAGTACGGGCCTGTATTCCGTGTACAGTTTCCTGTCCTTCCACTGGATAACCTCCTCCCGTTCCCGTCCGGTCTCCACCACATGCTTCCACTTAAGGGCAGGGCAGACCTCCTCCACGGGACGGCCTGTGTAGTCAGCCTGGGAGGAAAGCCCAAAGGTGCGGTACGCCTGGTTGTTCAATGCCTGAATCAGCCCGCTGCCGTTTACAGCAATCAAGGCATCGGCGCTGGTGTTGAGGATGGTGCTGGTCATTTTGGACCTGGCCCGCTCCATATTGATGGTCCCGGCCGCATCCATGGCCTGCTTTAGGGCCTGCTCTATGGCTATATCCTTTGTGTGGATATGAACCCGGTTCAATGATTCCTTATCACACAGTCCGCACATGGTTCCGGCACCCACGAACACGTCGGCTCCGCCTGCCCTGGCCCTGTGGATGGCCTCCAGAGTGGATGCCTCGTCATGGACCGTATAATACGCAATCTCCGCCTGGCACAATTTCTCCAGCTCGGACACAGCGCTATCATCCATATACCGCACACAGAGGGCTATCTTTTTAGGATGGAACTCCTGTCTGGCGCAAATCAGGGCTTTCAGTATATCAAAACTGGAGAGCTGTATCTCCACCACATGCTTCTCCGGAAACAGATACCTGAGACGGTCATAGGTCATGCCTCTGGCCACTAAAATGTCGGCGTCCCCGTACCGCGACAGGGATTCCGGGGTGCCGAATACATGAAGAAGCTCCACCTTGACATCATCCTGAGGCTCCAGACGGCTCACTGCCGCCTCGAACCTGCTCTTCATATTCATATATGGAATAAACATCCGCACTGTTACCATTTCATGCCCTCTTTCCCTCTGTATCTGCTCCGTATCCGCCAATACGGAAATACGCCGGGAGGAATCAAAGCAATCTCATGCCCGTTTCTGCCGCCCGGCGTCTGTCATGGGCCCGCGTTGCAGGCTGTCTGACTTTCCTACTATTTATTTACCACGTTCTGTGGTGCTCCGTCTACAAAATGTTTCAGATTATCCACTGCAATGTCCATAAGTCTCTGTCTGGATTCCTTGGGAGCCCAGGCAATATGCGGTGTAATAATCATATTCCTGGCGCCCAGAAGAGGATTGTCCTCGCGGATAGGCTCTGTGGATACCACGTCCACGGCTGCGCCGCTGACTTTTCCACTGTCCAGCGCTTCTCTTAAGTCTTTTTCCACAATCAGAGGACCTCTGGAGGTATTGATGATTTTTACTCCATCCTTCATCTTTGCAATGGAATCCTTATTGATGATTCCCTCTGTAGACGGGAACAGCGGGCAGTGAAGGCTGATGACATCGGCCTGTGCCAGAAGCTCATCCAGGGAAGCATATCTGCAGTTGTCTGTTTCCAGCGCCTTGTTGGGATACTCGTCATACGCCAGTACCTTCATGCCCAGTGCCTCCGCGATTTTGGCTGTACCCTGTCCAATCCTTCCAAAGCCGATGACGCCAAATGTCTTTCCGGCCAGCTCCACCAGTGGATGCTTCCAAAAGCACCAGTCGGCATTGTGGGTCCACTCCCCTGCCTTTACGCAGTCAGAATGCTCCCCGATGTGATGGCACAGCTCCAGCAAAAGGGCAATGGCATACTGTGCCACTGCATCCGTACCATAGGTTGGAATGTTGGACACGATCACGCCTGCCGCCTTGGCTGCCGCTGTATCAATCACATTGTAGCCCGTAGCCAGCACTCCGATGAACTTTAAATTTGGGCACTGTTTGATGAGCTGTGCGCTGATTGGGGTCTTATTGGTATAAACCGCCTCGGCATCCCCAATCCGCTCTGCAATCTTGTCAGCAGGAGTCCTGTCATATACGGTCAGATCCCCTAACCTCTCAAGTCCCTCCCAGCTTAAATCACCTGGATTCTCTGTATACCCGTCTAAAACTACGATTTTCATGGTTTATTCCTCCGTTTTCTGATTGTTCTATTCTATTCGCTCTTACAGGCCTCTGTCCGGCCCGCTCTTGGCACAAGGATTTCACAGACGCGCTTTAATCCTCTACCAGCGCCCAGGCCCTGTTGATGACTCTCTTGGTGTTGGCCAGTATGATATCTCCGTCCTCATCCGCCCACGGCTTTACCTCCAGAGACAATACATAAGGATTATCTTTATTAAAGAAGCCTTCTTCCTTCAGCACGGTGAAGAAGTCCACAAGCTGCTCCGTGTCGTTGGCACTGTCAGGGAACCCGAACCTTGGGTGCTGGTCGCCGTATGCCTCAAAGCCTTCCTTCACCACCGCATTACCGATGTGCAGGTGGGTGATATAGGGACGCAGTGTCTGAATCACGAACCTGGAAGTCTCATAGGTGGTGGGGAAATGGGAAAGGTCTACCAGCAGGCCGAAATTGTTGTGGGTGGTGCGCATATCCGCAGCAAACCTGGCCGCATAGGGAGCCGGTCCGATGAGGGCAGCCTTATCCATGTCAAAGTCAAAGACTTCCAGCTCCACCATCATTCCCTTGGATGCGGCATAGCCGCACACAGCCCTGGTGGTCTTAAGCAGCTGGGCATATGCCTGGTCCTTTGTCTCCGGTTCCCATTTTCCTGCCAGGAATGCAATTCCCTTTGCACCCATGTACTGGGCCTCATCAACGGAATCAATCAGGACAGCCTCCGCCTTCTTCCTGCCTTCCTCGTCCAGGTCATTGGGGTTAAGCTTGGGTCCCAGCAGACGGGGCTGGGCGCCGTAGCACACCTTCATATGGCCCTGGGCCAGCATATCCCTTACCTTGTCCTTTGTCTCCTGGTCCTCGATGTGGGTTATCTCAAGGGCACTGAAGTATTCGTCACAGCAGATGGTCTTAACGGAATCCAGTATGGGATAATTCACCGGAGGATGGGTCATCCACTGTATGGTTCCTACCTGAAAATATTTCTGAATTGGGTCTTTCATTATTATATACCTCCTTATTTCTGTTTGCAAATCTTGTTTGATTCAATTCCATTTATTTCCAAATATATCTATATCAAATGCAGGTCCTGTATCATCTGGTCCTTGTCACACCAGCTCCCAGGCCAGGTTCAGGGTACGTTTTGCATTTGCTATAACCACTTCGGGAGGTTCGTCCTTCCAGGGCTTCACCTCAAAGCTTACAACAGGCCGGTCCTTCTCACCCAGAAATCCGATTTCCTTAAGGGTCCTCAGATAATGAGCCAGCTCCTCCACACCATTTTCACTGTTTGGGAATCCAAATCTGGGATGATTATCCCCGTAAGCCTCGCAGTCCGGGCTCTTGATTACCGTGTTCCCCATATGGGCGTGGATGATGTAATCCTTCACCGGAAGAATGCTTTCCTCAATGGTCTCATGAATCATGGGAATATGGCTCAAATCCACCAGCAGGCCGAAATTCCCATGCTCCTTCCGGATTTCCCCCGCATAGCGGGCAGCCAGAACAGCCGGGCCAATGAGGGCCTTCTTGTCAATGTCGTAGTCAAACACCTCGCAGCAGACGGGCATTTGCCCCTTCTTTTCCGCATGCCTGCACAGCTCCCTGGTGGATTTTAACAGCTGTTCAAATGCCTGCTCCTTCCGTTCCTCTTCATACCGGCCGGACAGGAAGGAAAAGCCTGCGCAGCCCATCTCATAGGCCTCGTCGATACCTTCCTTCAGGGTGTCCACGGCCATGGCCCTTCTGGTCTCATCCAGATCATTGATGTTCAGTCCCGCCGACAATGTCCTGGATTGGCCGCCGTAAGCAGACACCATATGGGCCATGCGGATCATTTCCGCTGCCTGCTTGCGGACCTGCGGGTCCTTCATCCTGGCCACCTCCACGGCTTCAAAATAATCGTCCCCGCAAATCCGCTCCAGACATTCCAGGATGGGCCCATCGCCTCCTCCCAGCTGCGGGTAGGATACGTGGAGAATGATTCCCACCTTCATAAACCTTCTCATGGATTGTTCCATAGGCGCGCCTTCCCTCCTGACTTTTCTGTGTCTACTTGCGCTTTATCACTTCCGCACACCTTTCCGCAATGGATTCCGGGCCATAGCCGTATTTCACCAAAAGCTGCTCGTAATCCCCGGATTCCGCAAAGTCAGTGGCCCCGATACGGGTCATGGGTACAGGCATATGCTCTGCCAGGACTTCCGCCACAGCGCTTCCCAGTCCGCCGCAGACAGAGTGTTCCTCCACTGTCACGATGGCGCCCGTCTCTCTGGCGCATTCTATAATCAGTTCCTCGTCAATGGGTTTGATGGTATGCATATCCACCACTCTTGCCCGGATTCCCTTTGCTTCCAGAAGCTCTGCCGCTGCCAGGGCCTTGTGCAGCACGGTTCCCGTGGTGATAATGGTCATATCCCTGCCGTCCCTGACCGTTATGCCCTTGCCAATCTCAAATTTCATGTCCTCAGAATAATACACGGGAGCTGCCGCGCGGCTGAGCCTTAAATATACAGGGCCCTGATGGTCCGCAATGGCAAATACCGCCTTTTTGGTCTCCACCGCGTCCGCCACTGTAATCACCGTCATATTGGGGATGGCTCTCACAAACGCCAGGTCGGTAATGGCCTGGTGGCTGGCCCCGTCATAGGAGTCGGAAAGCCCGCAGTAGGTGCCGCAGAGCTTCACGTTCAGCTTGTCATAGGCAATCAGGCTCTGTATGGGGTCTGCTCCTCTGGTGGTCAGGAACACCGCGAATGTATTTACAAAAGGAATCAGTCCCTCCCTGGCAAACCCGGCTGACATGGACACCATATCCAGCTCGCTGATTCCCACATTAAAATATCGTTCCGGAAATGCCTTTCCAAAAATACCGCTCTTTGTGGAGGAAGCCACATCCGCCTCCAGGCCCACGATTTTCTTATTCTGTTCTCCCAGCTCCTTAAGCGCTGCGCCGTAAGCGTCACGGATTGCTATGTTTTCTCCCATTATCTGGCACCTCCTAATTCTGCTTTCGCTTGTGCGTATTCATTGTCATTGATGGCCTTGCCGTGCCAGGTGTTCTTTCCTTCCATGAAGGAAACGCCCTTGCCCTTCACGGTGTTTGCAAGAATCAGGGAAGGCTGGCCTTTGGTCCTCTTAGCCTGTTCCACTGCCCGGCAGAAATCCTCCACATCATGGCCGTCACATGTTACCACGTTCCATCCAAAGGCTCTCCATTTTGCCCCGATGTCTCCCATGGGCATGATTTCCTCCAGGGTGCCGTCCAGCTGTACCCCGTTGTTGTCCAGAATGCCAATCAGATGGTCTGCCCCGAATTTAGATGCGGACATGGCAGCTTCCCAGATACAGCCTTCCTCAATCTCTCCGTCGCCCATGACCACATAGGTATAGGAATCCAGTCCCTTAATCCTGTCTGCCATGGCCATACCCAGACCGGCGGAAAGTCCCAGCCCCAGAGGACCAGTGGACAACTCCACGCCCGGAGTCTTATGTACACACGGATGGCCCTGAAGCATGCTGTCTATCTGGCGCAGGGTCTTTAACTCTTCTTTGGGGAAAAAGCCTTTCTCCGCCAGCACCAGATACAGCATGGGCGCCGCGTGGCCCTTGGACAGAATCAGATGATCCCGTCCCTCCATTTCTGGATTTTCAGGATTCACATTCATAATTTCAAAATAAAGGGATGTCAGTATCTCCGTACATGACAGAGAACCGCCGGGATGGCCTGTCTGGATGCTGTGAAGCAGGTCAATCAGGTCGTTCCGGAATTTGGCGCATTGTCTCTGTAACTCCTCTTTTCTCTCATTCGTCATCTCTATATCTCCTCCAATTTATTCTTGATTTCTTCCATGCACAGCCTGGGGCTGGTAAGGACAGGGCAGCCTGTGATGGAAGCTGTCTCGTCCTCCAGATGGGCCATGGACGCCTGGGCAAGTACGATACAGTCATAGCCCTTCAGTTCCCTGGCCTTTTCCCTGAGAATCATATCGTGCTTCTTCATGTCCATGGCCTTCATGGCATGGAATGCGTCCATGCACACGCAGGTGGATATGTCCGCTTCCCTTCCCGCCTTATCCGCCTCAGCCTTAATCTTTGAGACAGTGGGTCCTACGGTGCTCTCCGCTGTGGCCATAACCATAATGCGCTTTCCGTAGAGGACGCTCCTTCTGGCCATGGCATCGTCAATGGCAATGACGGGAACCCGTATAAATGGCCGGATCAGCTCCACCGCCGGGGTCAGCGTGGAGCAGGTAGTGACAATGATATCCGCTCCTGTCAGCTCCTGGGCCTTCATATCGCAGAGCAGACGGTTGCGGTTCTGTATGGTGAACTCCCCAACTTCGTTGGGGTTATTTGCCAGAAAATCGTCCCACAGGTTATGTATCTTCACTTCATATCCCAGATAATTTCTCAGACTGTCGTCAAAGCCTGCTGCCACGCTCTTTACTGTATGGATTAATGCTATACTTTTCATGTGATCCTCCGACTCCAACCGGCAGTTGGCGCTGCCAGTTATCTGTTATCAGTTATTATATAAGTTTTCCGTCTTTTTTCCATACACCTTGTCTGCAATGGGCCTCAGGTGGGCGATTGCCCTTTTCGCCGCCTCTTCCATCGAAGGAATCTGAAATATCTCGGTACAGTAATTCCCATCATAACCACATTCCTTAAAGGTGCTCAATATCTTCTCAAAGTCCAGTCCGCAGTGGCCAGGGTACCGCCGGTTGTTGTCCGCCAGATGCACATGAATATTATACGGACTGTAACGGCGGATGGCTTCATATATATCCTTCTCTTCCAGGTTCAGATGGAAGATATCCATCATCAGGCGGAAATTAGGCCGGTCCACTCGGTCAACCATATCCGCTCCCTCTGCCAGGGTATTGATAAAATTTGTCTGCATGATTGTCACTGTCTCAAGGGCGATATTCACTCCCTTTGGCGCCCCATAATCTGCCAATTCCCGGAAGGCTTTCACTGCCAGTTCCTGTGTTTCATCCCTGGTCAGTTCCTTACAATATTGTCCCCGTACTCGGCCAATGTTGATATTCGCCCCAAGATAACTGGCAAAGTCAATGATTTCCTTGCTCCTACGGATGGCCTCCATACGGATTCCTTCATCCGGATTCGTATAGCTTAAGCCCAACTGCCCGAAAATCTCCCCGGTACACACCAGGACCACAGACAAGCCATTCTTCTCTGCTGTATCCTTAACTTTCTTCCAGTCTAATTCACCGGGATTCAAGGTCATAAGCTCCACCCCGTCATATCCCAGCCTTCCCAGATCCCCAAAACTTTTATCCAGGCTTCCCTGGTATGCTGTCACGGAATCAGCAATCGCCACATCCGGCGTAGCCACCTGATAACATAGTTTCACCTTACACTCCTCCTTACCTTGTTCCCTGCTTACCCTTGTGCACTGAGAGCAGCAGCTTCTGTCAATTATATAATAAGCAAAAAACATGCCAACTCCATTGTTCCCCAATATACATCCTTTTTTTCAATGGAACGTCATGTTTTATGCCCGCTTATTTTGTTTCGTTTTGTTTCAATTGTCTCAGTTGTTTAACTACGTTTAAATGTGTTTCACTAAGCTGTCAACTTTTGTTTCAGCCGGAACATCCAGTGCCAGTGCCGGATGATCGATTATATGATGCCGCATAGCTTCTCTGGCCGCCTGGGAATCATGATTCTGTACTGCTTTCAGAATCAGCCCGTGGTCCTTCCTGCCATGCTCAAACCCAATCATCTCCGTGCCTTCCCTGATGGACATTGCCAGCGCATCTTCTATGGTTTTATACATCTGGCACACTAACGTATTATGGGTACATTCTCCCAGAAGACAATGAAACTCAAAATCAATCTCTATGTATTTTTCCAAATTCCCCAGGTTTTGCAGCATCTTTTTATAATTTTTCTCCAGCTTCCTAATCTGAACATCAGTGGCATTTTCCGCAGCCATCTCAGCCACCCCACATTCAAACAGCATCCTGAATTCAAACACTTCTTTCAATTCATCTTCATTTAAGAAAGCCGCCGGCACAGCACTCTGAAAGTAGTTGGCCAGCCCCAGCTGGCCCACATATGATCCTTCCCCCCTCCTAGTTTCCAGAAGTCCCACTGCTGACAACTTCTGAATCGCCTGGCGCACTGTCCCCCGGCTGACTCCAAACACTTCCATAAGCTGATTTTCTGAAGGTATCTTCTCGCCTGGCACCCAAACACCCGACATAATCTGGTCTTTCATCTGATTGTACACCTGGTCTCCAATATTAACTTTCTTGACAGCTTTTAAGTTCATAACAAATACCGCCTTTTTTCTTTTCCTTAAAGTATACCACCTTTTATGCCAGATTTAAACATATCTTCTGTCCGTCAGCAGACAATATTATGGGCATTTTTTCCCTCTAACAGCTGCATGATTCCCTCCAACAGCTCATGCAGCATGCTAACCCTGACCTCCGCTATATTTGTACAGCAATGAGGCGTGATTACAATATTAGGAAGCTCAGCGATATCAGCCGAGATATATGGTTCAAACTCATGTACATCCAGCGCCGCCCCCTTAATCTTATGGTTATTAAGGGCATCCACCAGGGCGCGCTCATCTACGATGGCGCCTCTGGACGCATTAATCAGATAGGCAGTCTCCTTCATATGCCCCAGCTTCTCCATGTCTATGTAGTGACGGGTTTCTTTAGTATATGGAATATGGATTGTGACGACATCTGATGTCTCCAGCAGCTCGTCCAGGCCCACTGCCTTAGCACCGCATGCCCTGACCGCCTCATCTGGCGCAGGCACCGGCTGATAGAAGACAATTTTCATACCCAGTCCATAGGCCTTGCGGGCCACCTCCTGCCCAATCCTTCCAAAACCAATGACACCCAGCGTCTTGCCGTTTAGGACCATATCCCTGTGGAAAAACAGCTGTCTCGTGCAGACCCGGTCTTTTCTCAGTTCACGGTCATACTGTACGATTCCCCGGCATACGCTCATCATGAGCCCTATTGTCATCTCAGCCGTGGAATCCACCACAGAACGCGGAGCATTCAGCACTCGTATGCCTTTTTTCTTTGCATAGGCCACCTCCACATTATCATAGCCTGACCCCATATTTCCTATGATCCTGAGGCTGTTGCCCTTGTCTATAAGCGCCTGGTCACAGGTATAATCCCCAATACAGATAAAGATATCCGCATCTTCTATGGCTCTCTCAGCCTCCTCCCTGGAAAAGCTCTCCATGGAATTTTCAGGTGTAACTACGCGAAGCCCCTGCGTATATTCCTGATAATACTCCTTTGGTATGTTGTGACTAAATACTATTTTTTTCATCTGCTTATCCTTTCTGTGCCATCCGCCATTTTCTCCGTATATGTGATATGATAGGCCATGACAGCGACAGGATGCCAATGAAAATAAACGCTGCCGAGAAGGGTCTTCGGAAAAATATGGAATAACTTCCCTGGGACATAACCAGACTTCTTCGGAAATTACCTTCTGCCATTGGTCCCAGAATCAGTGCCAGCACAATAGGGGAAAGAGGATATCCCCCCTTTGACATAAAGTAACCAACGATTCCTGCAATCAGCATAATTATGATATCGTAGTAATTGTTATTGATGGCAAAGGATCCAACGGTACACATTACGATAATCACAGGAACCAGAATCCGTTTGGGAATCGATACAATCTTCACAAACAAGGGCTGTCCTAAAAAACCCAGAATAAGCATAAATACATTAGCTACCATAAAGCCTGCAAACAATGTATTCACTGTCTCAGCTTTCGTCAGAAACAACTGTGGACCCGGAGTCAAATTGTGCATCATCAACGCTCCCAGCATAACAGCGGTGTTGGCGTCTCCCGGTATCCCCAGGGTCAGCAGCGGAATCAGAGCCCCGCCTGTTGTGCCGTTATTGGACGCCTCAGGCGCGGCAATCCCTTCCGGTATACCGGTTCCGAACTTTTCTGGATGCTTTGACACCCTGCGCTCCATATCGTAGGATACAAAGGCGCTGATATCCCCGCCTGCACCCGGAATAATTCCAATAAAGGTTCCCGTCAGTCCAGCCCTCAGTATGGTGGGAGCAATTGTCTTTAAGTCCTTTAGGGAAGGAAGGGGATTCCTGGTCCTGGCAGCCTTTGTACGCTCCACATAGATTTCCTCCACCGTGAGGAAGCACTGGCTCAG
>OBYP01000611.1_pt1 | contig 29427 bp, 30 predicted proteins | sample 1501461 | NCBI WGS metagenome assembly OBYP01 (sample SAMEA2580201, study PRJEB22360) | human gut metagenome | biome: human gut; feature: human-associated habitat; material: faeces | place: Denmark | collected 2008/2010 | reverse complement strand
GGCTAAGATTATAATATGCCACTTCCGAGGAAAAGTCAACCGTTTCTTTTTGTCCTGTGGAAAATCATAAAAGATAAAAAGGTAGGCAGTGTCAACCATTTGTCTACCTTGAGCAGATTCGTCTATAATATATATGATGATACTATAGGTTTACAGATTTTCGGAAATGTAGATATATATTAGTAAATAAAGGGCTGTAGATGATTCTATAGCGTACATAAATCATGCAAAATGTTACAGCTGAGCTTGGGTAATAACCCAATGGTTGGCGCTACTGTAGCTGTAGCTGTTTCCATTGAAGAAGCTGCAAAAGAAGGCAGATTCTAGTAAATAGCCGTATTTAGCGGTTTTTAGAAGTAATTAAGAGTAATTTGGGAGTGACTTTTTATGGCAAATAAGGGGTCACTCCTACACTATTTATACATTAATCCTATATGATATTCCTACATTTTGATGTGTGAATAATTGATTTACATAATATTGTCGTTTGACAAAAGTTATTGACTTTGCGCATATACTAATGTATATTAGAATTAGAAAAAGGGAAAATGTTAAAGAGGGTGTCCCACTACCCATTACAAAGGTGGAGCATTAAAGAAGGTGTCCCGCTACCTATATCCCAAAGGTGGAACATTAAAGCTTAGTGGAGGAGAGAAATCTTCTCCACTTTTTGACTAAGGAGAACTATGGCCGAATTTGAAAATTTTGGTTTCTATACTATTGATGCTGATTATTTGGAATATCTAAATAATAAGAATTCAGAAGTATATTATAATGCTTCTTATAGGAATGCGATAAAACCTTTTGTTGGTATTATCATAGACATGACAGAATGTAAATATTTTATTCCTTTAACATCGGCAAAGGAGAAACATAAGAAGTGGAAAAATAGTTGTGACGAACATTTTTTAATATATGAAGTGATAGATAAGTCTGTAAATATTTCGGGTGATGTATACAAAGAATATTCCAAAGATAAAAAAATGCATGTGTTGTCTGTCTTGGATATCAAAAAAATGATACCTGTTCCGGATGAGGCTTACAAAAGAATTATATTTGATGAGTTGGGCGATGAACGTTATCAGGACTTATTTGAAAAGGAATATGCTTTTTGCTTAACCATTAAGGATAAAATACTGACAAAAGCAGAAAAAATTTACAAGCATCAAAAAGAAACACAAAATATAAGGCGTACATACTGTGATTTTTCATGTTGTGAAAACGCAATGAGGGAATGGCTGAAAAACAGAAAAAATGAAACGTAATCAACATAGAAGTAGTTAGAAGTATTTAAGTGTAGATTATTTCTATTTTATTCCTACATTTTGCTGGAAGAAATGGCTTAGAATCAAGGTTTCCTGTTTCGATTGAGGAGGTTGCTAAGGAAGGCAAGTTCTAATAAAAAACCTTGGATTTACAAGGAAAAATGAACTTTTAAACAGAAAGAGGAATCGTCTTTTGACGGTTCCTCTTTTGTGGCTTTTGGGATATAGATGCGGTTTTGTCTACCATTTGGACTTCTTACGGGAGGAATTGCCGCCTATTCAAAGAGAAATCCCCCTATACAGATTTCCCACGATTTGTTATAATAAAGAGTAATAAAAATCAAGCTTCAGGAACAGGAGGTAAAGAGGATTGTCTGAGGAAAATCGCGGTACCCATAAATTATATGAAAAAGACAGGATCGGAGAGGTTCAGATCGCAGATGAGGTGGTAGCCATTATTGCAGGGCTGGCAGCTACAGAGGTTGAGGGAGTAGACTCTATGGCAGGCAATATTACCAATGAGCTGGTAGGAAAGCTTGGCATGAAGAATCTTAGCAAGGGAGTAAAGGTAGATGTGACAGAGAACCATGTATCTGTGGATCTTTCCTTAAATATCCGTTATGGCTTCAATATCCCTTCTGTCAGCGAGCAGGTGCAGGAAAAGGTCAGTGCTGCCATCGAAAATATGACGGGGCTTACAGTGCTGGATGTGAATATCCGGATTGCAGGCGTAAATATGGAAGAAAACTGACAGAAAGTTTAATGCGTTTGGGTGCTCAGGTCCGAATAAGGGTCTGCAGCACCTTTTGATATTTTTTATTGTGTTTATCCGGCGCCTTTGGTATAATCACAGTTAGCGGATCAGAATAGAGAAAGGAAAATGTATTCGAGAGCCCAGGCTTTTCGTACAAGCAGAAGATATGACCAGAAGAGAATTAAGAGAACACTGTTTTAAAATGCTGTTCTCCGCGGATTTTTATAAAACCACAGAGGAAGCAAAGGAGCAGATGTGGCAGTATTTCCAGTCTCCTCAGGAATATGAGACAAATGATGAGGGAAGCCTTACGATCCTTCATAAAGTAGAGCTTACAGATAAGGATATGGAATATCTGCAGACAAAAACAGGAAATATAGTAGATAAGATCCAGGAAATCGACAGCCGGATCGATGAGGTGGCTGCAGGCTGGAAGACAAGACGTATGGGAAAGGTGGAGCTTACTATTCTTCGTCTGGCCCTTTACGAGATGGACTATGATGATACGGTTCCTGCAAAGGTAGCGGTGAACGAGGCGGTGGAACTTGCTAAGAAGTTTGGAGGAAGTGACTCTCCGGCTTTTGTAAATGGTGTACTTGCAAAGTTTATCCGCAAAGAAGAGACAACGACAGAGACTGAACCGGCGAATGAGAAGACTGCGCAGGCTCTGGAAACAGAAGCGTAGGAAAGAAAGCAGAGGGAGCAGATGGCAAGTGTATTTACCGTATCCCAGGTGACCTCATATATCAAAAATATGTTTACCCAGGATTTTGCCCTGAACCGGATCTCCATCCGGGGCGAGGTTTCCAACTGTAAATACCATACCTCCGGTCATATATATTTTACGTTAAAGGACGGCGGCGCTCAGATTGCCGCCGTCATGTTTGCAGGCCAGAGAAAGGGACTTTCTTTTACACTGCAGGAGGGCCAGGAGGTAGTGGTAAAGGGAACGGTAGACGTATATGAACGGGACGGCCGCTATCAGCTCTATGCCAGAGAGATTACAAGAGAAGGAATCGGTGATCTTTTTGCCAGATATGAAAAGCTGCGCACGGAATTAGAAGAAATGGGGATGTTTGATTCCTGTTATAAGCGTCCCATTCCCAGATATGCCAGAACGATTGGAATCGTGACAGCCAGAACCGGAGCTGCCATCCGGGATATTATGAATATTGCGGCCAGACGCAATCCCTATGTACAGCTGGTGCTGTATCCTGCTCTGGTGCAGGGAGAGCAGGCCAAATACAGTATTGCAAAGGGAATCGAGACTCTGGACCGGATGGGACTGGATCTTCTGATCGTAGGCCGGGGCGGAGGTTCCATTGAGGATTTATGGGCTTTTAATGAGGAAATCGTAGCAAGAGCCATCTTTAACTGTACGACTCCGGTGATATCGGCTGTGGGCCATGAAACAGATGTTACCATTGCAGACTATGTGGCAGATTTAAGGGCGCCTACGCCTTCTGCGGCAGCAGAGCTGGCGGTTTTTGATCATCGCCAGTTTGAGGAACAGACAGCTCTTTATAAGCGGGTTTTGGAACGTTCCGTTTACCGCAGGATTGAAAAGGCGCGATTCCTTTTAGAGCAGTGCCGGATGCGTCTGCAGTTAAAGGATCCGATCCGTATGGTAAATGATAAGAGGCAGAGGCTGGCTGATTTGGAGCAGGCGCTGCAGCGTAAGATGAAGGATCTGTTGGAAACGGAAAAAATTCGTTTAAAAGAGGACAGACTTGTTCTGGAACGTTTGACGCAAACCGCTGTTACAAAAGAAAAACACAGGCTGGCTTTGGCATCCAGCCGTTTAGACGGCCTTTCGCCCTTAAAAAAGCTGGGTGGGGGCTATGGCTTTATTCAGGATGAGAGGGGAAAGTGCCTGCGCTCCGCAGGCCAGGTAAAAGAAGGGGAAGAGATACGGATCTATGCCGCAGACGGCAGGATCGACGGGATCGTAAAAAGAGTGGAATATTCATAGCAGGAAAGGAAGGGATGACCGTGCCGCGAAAGAAAGCAGAGCCGCAGGAAGCTGCCAGCATCGAGGAAAATTTCGCCCGGCTGGAGGAAATTATAAAAAGGCTGGAAGCAGGAGAAGAATCCTTAGAGGAGACCTTTGCGGGCTATGAAGCAGGCATGAAGCTTGTACAGTCCTTAAACGGACAGATTGATAAAGTAGAAAAACAGATTCAGATATTGAGCGAGGGTGAAGATAATGATTGATAATACAGCATTTAAAAAAGAACTGGAAGAGAGAGTAAAAGAGATAAATGCAGGCATTGCAGGGTATCTTCCAGAGGAAAAGGGCTGCCAGAAGACGATTTTTGAGGCCATGAACTACAGCATGAATGCAGGAGGAAAGAGGCTGCGCCCGCTGCTGATGCAGGAAGTGTGCCGTCTTTTTACAGGAGAGGTGTCTGAGATTGTAAAGCCCTTTATGGCTGCCATTGAGATGATCCACACCTCATCTCTGGTCCATGATGACCTGCCCTGTATGGATGATGATATGATCCGCAGAGGCAAAGCCAGTACCTGGGCAGAGTATGGCGAGGACATTGGCGTCCTTGCGGGAGATGCTCTGATGATGTACGCTTTTGAGACGGCATCCAAGGCCTTTGATGCGGCAGAGGATGCAGATGCGCTTTTGAGAGCCGGAAAGGCAATGGGGATCCTGGCAGCAAAGACGGGCGTTTACGGTATGATCGGAGGCCAGACGGTAGATGTAGAGCTGGCAGGAGGTCTCGTTCCCAAGGATAAGCTGGATTTTATCTACCGCTTAAAGACGGGAGCCCTGCTTCAGGCAGCGATGCTCATAGGAGCTGTTCTTGGAGGAGCCGCAGATGAGGACTGTAAGATTGTAGAGGATCTGGCTGGAAAGGTAGGACTTGCTTTCCAGATTCAGGATGACATTCTGGATGTGACCGGAGATGCCTCTGTCACCGGAAAAGCGGCAGGAAGCGACGAGAAGAACCAGAAGACCACTTATGTAACTTTAGAAGGGCTTTCAAAGGCCAGGAAAGAGGTAGAGGCTCTTTCAGCAGCCGCTATTGGGGATCTGGATAAGCTTCCCGGAAATAATGAATTTCTGGAGCAGCTGATCCGCCTTCTGGTAAACAGAGAGAGATAATGAAATAAAAATGAAGGAAGTGCGAGCCTATGATATTGGAACAGATAAAGGGGCCGGAGGAATTAAAGCAGCTTTCATCCCGTGAACTGGCCATTCTGGCAGAAGAGATACGCACCTTTCTGATCGAAAAGATCAGCCGTACAGGAGGCCATCTGGCTTCTAATTTAGGCGTGGTGGAGCTTACAATTGCTCTGTTTAAAACATTTGATCTGCCTCAGGATAAGATTATCTGGGATGTGGGCCATCAGTCTTATACCCATAAGATATTAAGCGGACGCATGGCTGAGTTTGACGAGCTGCGCCAGTATGGAGGGATCAGCGGCTTTCCTAAACGAAAGGAAAGCCCCTATGATTCCTTTGACACGGGCCACAGCTCTACCTCTATTTCTGCCGGCCTTGGTATTGCCCAGGGCCGGGATCTGTTGGGAGAGGATTACCGGGTGGTGTCCGTGATCGGAGACGGCGCGCTCACCGGCGGCATGGCTTACGAGGCTTTAAATAATGCTGCCCGTATGAAAAAGAATTTCATTATTATCTTAAATGATAATGAAATGTCTATATCAGAAAATGTAGGCGGTATGTCCAGGTATTTAAGCGGACTCAGAACCGGAACCGGCTACAATGATTTAAAAAAGAATATCGTGGAGGCTTTAGAGCGGGTACCGTTGGTGGGAAATGCGGTGATCGACAAGCTAAAGCGCACCAAGGACAGCATTAAGCAGCTGTTTATTCCTGGAATGCTTTTTGAAAATATGGGGATCACCTACCTGGGTCCTGTGGACGGCCACAATATACCTGTCCTGTGCAAGGTTCTTAAAGAGGCTAAGAAATTAGACCACGCAGTTCTGATCCATGTGATCACAAAAAAGGGAAAGGGATATAAACCTGCGGAGAAGAATCCTTCCATATTTCACGGTGTGGGTCCTTTTGATATTGCAACGGGAAAAGAAAATGGGAAAAAGAAGGAACCCTCCTATACAGAGGTATTTTCCAGAAAGCTGTGCCAGCTGGGGGAAACCCATCCAAAGCTGGTAGCCGTGACAGCGGCTATGCCTGACGGTACGGGACTTGCAGCTTTTGGAAAAAAGTTTCCGGACCGCTTTTTTGATGTGGGAATTGCGGAGGCTCATGCAGTGACAAGCGCTGCGGGCATGGCGGCTGCGGGCCTGCGTCCTGTGGTGGCAATCTATTCCTCCTTTTTGCAGAGAGGATACGATCAGGTGCTTCATGACGTATGTATCCAGAATCTTCCGGTCCTTTTTGCCGTAGACCGGGCAGGACTGGTGGGAAGCGACGGAGAGACCCACCAGGGAATCTTTGATTATTCCTATCTGACCTCCATCCCCAATATGACGGTAATGGCTCCGAAAAATCTCTGGGAGCTGCGCGCTATGATGGAATTTGCCATGGATTACAATGCACCCCTTGCGATCCGTTATCCCAGAGGAACCGCTTACAGGGGGCTTAGGGAATACAGGCAGCCCATTGTCTACGGAAAGGGAGAGCTGCTCTGTGAAGAAAGCGATATTGCGCTTCTGGCGGTTGGAAGCATGGTAAGCACGGCAGAGCATATCAGGGAAAAGCTTAAGGAAGAGGGGTATTCCTGCAGCCTGGCAAACGGCCGTTTTGTAAAACCGTTTGATAAAGAATTGACAGAGCGCCTGGCAAAAAACCACCGCCTGCTTGTGACCCTGGAGGAAAATGTGCTTCAGGGCGGATATGGCCTTGCAGTGACTGCCTATATCCACAGCCATTATCCGGAGGTTAAGGTTGTGAATATTGCTCTTCCGGATGCATATGTGGAGCATGGAAATGTATCGCTTCTTCGGAAAGGACTGGGAATTGACAGCGATTCCATTATCCGAAGACTGAAGGAAGAGGGCTGGCTTTCCGGTATCCACAGGGAAGAAAACGGAGAAGAACGGCAGAGACCGTCTGAATGAAAGACAGGAGAAATACAGATGAAAGAACGATTAGACGTACTGCTTGTAAAGCGTAATCTGGCAGAGTCACGGGAAAAGGCAAAGGCCTTGATCATGTCTGGTATTGTGTATGTAAATGGGCAGAAGGAGGATAAAGCCGGAACGACTTTTGAGGAAACGGCGCCCATTGAGGTCAGAGGCAGTACTTTAAAATATGTAAGCCGCGGAGGGCTGAAGCTGGAAAAGGCCATGGATCGTTTTGGCGTCCGCCTGGATGGAAAGATCTGCATGGATGTAGGGGCTTCCACCGGCGGCTTTACAGACTGTATGCTGCAGAATGGAGCGGTGAAGGTGTATTCTGTCGATGTGGGCCATGGACAGCTTGCCTGGAAGCTGCGCAATGATGAGCGTGTGGTCTGCATGGAGAAAACCAATATCCGCTATGTGACTCCGGAGGATATTGCAGATCCTATTGGCTTTGCAAGTATTGATGTGTCCTTTATTTCACTTACTAAGGTTTTGGGACCTGTGAAGGCTCTTTTAGAGGACAATGGGCAGATCGTCTGCCTGATTAAACCGCAGTTTGAAGCAGGCAGGGAAAAAGTAGGGAAAAAAGGCGTTGTTCGAGAGCCGGCCGTTCATTTGGAAGTGATCGACATGGTGATCGATTATGCGCTTTCCATCGGATTTGAGGCCCTGAATCTGGAATTTTCTCCGATCAAGGGGCCGGAAGGAAATATTGAGTACCTGCTCTATCTTCAGAAGCATCCAGAGGATCAGGAGGCAGAGTATGCGGTGCGCCGGGAAGCGGCTGCCGATCCGAAGGCAGTGGTAGCTGAGGCACATCAAACTCTGGATCGTTCATAGGAAATGGCGGTAAATGGCAGATGAAACGATTTTTTTTGATTGCCAATCTGGCGAAAGAGTTTGTTCCTGAAACCAGGGCGTATATCCGGGAATGCCTGGAAAAAAGAGGGGCTGAGTGCCGTTTTCTCACCCTGGCTCAGCATAATAAATACGGAAAGCATACGCCTTCTGAGTTGGTTCCGGAGGATACAGAATGTGTGATAACCATTGGCGGAGACGGCACCCTGATCCAGGCGGCCAGAGATCTGGCAGGCAGGAATATCCCTCTTTTGGGAGTAAACCGGGGCCATTTGGGATTTTTAAACCAGATCAGCTCTCAGGATGAGATTGAAGAAGCCATTGCTTCTTTGATCGAGAACCGTTTTGAGCTGGAGCGGAGAATGATGATACGGGGAACAGTGTTTCATCAGGGAAAACCCGTATTTCAAGATATTGCGCTAAATGAAATCGCTGTTACCAGCCGGGTTCCCCTGCGGGTACTCCGGTATCAGGTATCAGTGAATGATGAATACTTAAACCATTACAGCGCAGATGGAGTCCTGGTGGCAACGCCCACCGGTTCCACTGCCTACAACCTGTCCGCCGGTGGGCCAGTGATGGCTCCGGCAGGCCGGATGATGGCCCTGACTCCGGTGTGTCCTCATTCCCTAAATGCGAGAAGCATTGTGCTCGCAGCAGAGGATCGGATCCAGATCGGGGTATTAAGCAGCGGAAGAGTTTCCTTTGACGGAGATTCCTGGGCAGATCTGGAGATGGGGGACTGCCTGATCGCAGAGCGTTCCGCTTTGGAGACAGTGATGATCCGAAGGAAAAAGCAGTCGTTTATGCAGAATTTAAGCGATCATTTAAGCGGAATCTGAGAAACAGCCACAAAAGCTCTGCGCTTTGCAGAGCTTAACAAGGAGGAAAGATAGATGAAGGTAGAACGTCACAGTAAAATTGTGGAACTGATCGGGAAATATGAGATCGAAACGCAGGAGGAACTGGCTGAAAAGCTTAACCAGTCTGGTTTTAATGTGACTCAGGCGACTGTTTCCAGAGATATCCGTGAATTAAAGCTTACAAAGATTCAGGGAGAAAACGGAAGACAACGGTATATGGTTCTTGAAAGTCCAAGAGGAACCTCTGCGATCAAATATATCCGTATTTTAAAGGATGGTTTTATGTCCATGGATATGGCACAGAACATTCTTGTGATCAAGACCGTAGCCGGTATGGCAATGGCAGTGGCGGCCGCCCTGGACGCCATCCATTTTCAGGAGGTAGTAGGCTGTATTGCAGGGGATGACACCATCATGTGTGCGGTACGCAGTGTGGATGACACGATCATCGTGATGGAAAAGATCAAAAAGATGGTGGAGGACTGATCGATATGTTATTAGAGCTGCACGTTAAAAATCTGGCCCTTATTGAAAGAGCAGATGTGGAGTTTGGCGAGGGCCTAAATATTCTTACCGGCGAGACCGGCGCCGGTAAATCCATTATAATCGGCTCCGTGAGTATGGCTCTGGGAGGAAAGGCTTCCAGAGACAGCATACGCCACGGAGCCGATTATGCCTATATAGAGCTCGTTTTTTCAGTCAAGGGAGAAGACAGGCTGCGGGCGCTGCGGGAACTGGATACAGAACCTACCGAGGATGGCCTGGTGATCATCTCAAGGAAAATCACCCCGTCACGCAGTATCAGCCGCATCAATGATGAGACAGTTACGGCAGCAAGGCTGAGACAGATCACAGGCTTGCTTTTAGATATTCACGGTCAGCATGAGCATCAGTCTCTGCTGTATAAATCAAAACATCTTGAAATCCTGGATGCCTATGTCAAGGCTCAAACCCAACCGGCAAAAAAGAAGATGGAAGAGGAATACAAAAATTACTGTATTCTAAAGAAACGGCTATCCTCCTTTGAGATGGATCATGACGCCAGACTCAGAGAAGCGGACTTCCTGCGTTTTGAAATCCAGGAGATTGAAGAGGGCAATATAAAAGAAGGGGAGGAGGAGGAGCTGACCGCTCGTTACCGCCGTTTCTCCCATGCAAGACGCATTGCTGAAAATCTGAATGAAGCCTATGACAGCCTTCAGGCAGATGCAGTTACAAGAGCCCTTCGGTCGGTGGAGCAGGTGACAGAGTATGATGAAGCATTGCAGAGCATAAGAGATCAGCTTTATGATGCAGAGGCCATATTAAGTGATGCCGGAAGGGAAATTTCAGCTTATATAAGCAGTATGGAGTTTGATGAGGAAAGCTGGAGACAGACGGAGGAGCGTCTGGATCAGATCCACAGCCTCCAAAACAAATACGGAGCTTCGGTTTTGGCAATCCAGGCCAGTCTGGAAGAAAAAAGGAAACGCCTGGAAGAACTGGAAAATTATGATGCATTTAGGGAACAGACGGAAAAGAAGCTGAAAATTTCCACGGATCATCTTTGCAGACTCTGTACAGACTTATCAGAAATACGTAAAAAAGCATCGGTGGAGCTTGTAAAACGGATCCGGAGCGGACTTCTTGATTTAAATTTCCTGGATGTGGAATTTGATATGGAATTTGAAACGCTGGATCATTTTACGCCGGATGGCTGGGATGAGGTTCAGTTTCTTATTTCCACCAATCCGGGACAGCCTATGCGTCCTTTAAAGGATGTGGCTTCCGGAGGCGAGCTCTCTCGTATTATGCTGGCGATCAAGACGGTGCTGGCGGATTCAGATGAGATCCCCACGCTTATTTTTGATGAAATTGATACAGGCATCAGCGGACGCACAGCCCAGAAAGTATCAGAAAAGCTTTCTTATATTGCAGGCAGCCACCAGGTGATCTGTATCACCCACCTGCCTCAGATCGCAGCTATGGCGGATATCCATTTTGAAATACTTAAATCGGCCAGTGAGGGTTCCACTGCTACCACCATTGAACGTCTTGGACGGGAGAAAAGCATAAGAGAGCTTGCCAGATTGTTAGGCGGCGCGCAGATCACAGAGGCAGTTCTTAAAAATGCACACGAAATGAAGGATTTGGCAGACCAGACAAAAAAGCCATGGATGGAAAGATAAAACCAGATTGAAATATGCCATGCAGACTCATACTAATGACAGGATCATTAGAAAAGGAGGCAGGGCATATGATGAGGAGAACAGGGGGATTTTACCGGAAGCTGGCCCTGGGGTTCTGGCTGTCAGCCATAGCCGGAGGGGCCTTTGTGTGGCATCTTGCATACCGGGCAGTACCCGATCAGATCAGTATGCTTGAAAACCAGAAAGAGGAATTTTCATTTTCTCTGCCCTGGCGGGCTACGCTTTCCAGCGAAAGCGCAGAGGTATCCCTGGGAAATGAAAGCAATATTCCGGGGGATGAGATCACTGTAAACAGCAGCGAGCCATTTCATGTTTTTGCGGGAAAAAAGGGAAGTTATCAGATGAATCTGAAGCTTCTGGGGCTGATCAAGCTGAAAGAAATACAGGTGGATGTAGTGGGTACCAGGTATGCCATACCCTGCGGAAGTCCCATAGGAATCTATCTGAAATCTCAGGGAGTCATGGTGGTAGGAACCGGACGGATTACCAGGGAAGACGGCCGGGAGACCGAGCCGGCTTTCGGCAAATTAAAATCAGGGGATTACATTGAAGCGTTTAACGGAACGCCGCTGTCAACCAAAGAGGATCTGGTCAGGGAAGTGGGGAAGTGGAACGGGGGAGAAGCAAGTCTTACCATACGGCGCAGAGGAGAAAACATGGAGGTAGCCCTGTCTCCGGTAAAGGGAGAGGACGGAAGCTATAAGCTGGGGGCCTGGGTCAGGGATGATACCCAGGGGATCGGTACTATCACTTATGTGGATCCTAACGGACATTTCGGAGCCCTGGGCCATGGGATAAGCGACAGTGATACGGGAGAACTGGTGGAAATAGAGACAGGCGCTCTCTACACAGCTAAGATTATGGGAGTGGAAAAGGGAGAGGCGGGAAAGCCGGGGCTTCTTTCGGGGGTGATCTACTATGGTCCGCAGTCCTGCAGGGGAGAGATTACCGCTAATACGGAGGACGGTATTTTTGGAATGGTCGATCAGCAGCTTAAAAAGCAGATCCAGGGAGAACCGATGGAGGTCGCCAGATGTCAGGAGGTAAAGCCGGGGCCGGCAGTCATCCGAACGGCTGTTTCGGGTGAAGTAAAGGACTATACAGTAGAAATACAGAAGGTGGATCAAAGCCCGTCCAAACGAAATAAGGCAATGGTTCTTAAGGTAACAGATCCAGAGCTTCTTTCGCTTACAGGCGGTATTGTCCAGGGACTTTCCGGTACTCCCATTCTTCAGAATGGAAAACTGGCCGGAGCTGTAACACATGTGTTTGTCCAGGATCCATCAAGAGGCTATGGAATACTGGCAGATGATATGATGAAATATGGGGAAGAATGAAAAGATGGGTTACAAATAGTCGAAAAACACTAAAAATGGTCGAAAATTTGTGTCTAAATTTGCGATTACCATATATTGTCAAATGACAATAAGTAACGGTATAATATAAAATGTTACTTTTAAAGACAAAGGGGCCGTAAATGGGCGGCTCCTTTGTGCTAGTTTGGACAAGGGGGGGATAATACTCCCGGTCCTGATGTAATAAGGAGGAAAAATGGAAAAGCAGGAACAATTAAACGTGGTAATTGTGGATGATAATCCCATGGTATTAAGTACTTTGGATGAGATGATCAATGCCGAGGACGGGCTGACGGTCATTGGAAAAGCTGACAATGGAGAGGATGCCATTGATATGATAAAGGACACTACACCAGATATTGTGCTTCTGGATATGGTTATGCCAAAAGTAGACGGGATTACAATTGTTGAGAAATTCAATCACAGAGACACGTTTCGCAAGCATCCTGTTTTTATCATGCTCAGTGCTGCCGGAAGTGAGCTGGTTACGGAGGAAGCGTTTCAGGCCGGAGTAAATTATTATCTGATGAAGCCCTTTGACCGGGATATCCTCATGAGGAAGATCCGTCACGCAGGCCATCTTCCGCGCCGGATCACGGCAGGAAAGATGATGGAAGTGCCAAGGCCGGCTGTGATGGAAGAGCCTGCGGTTACAAAGGAAGAGTATATGGAAGAACATCTGGAAGCAGATATCACAAAGATGCTTCATGAACTGGGAATTCCCGCCCACATCAAGGGCTACCAGTATTTAAGAGATGCGATCATTATGGTTGTAAAGGATCAGGAAATGATGGGTTCTGTTACAAAAATTCTTTATCCAGCAATTGCCAAGAAAAATCAGACTACAGCCAGCCGCGTAGAGCGCGCGATCCGCCATGCGATTGAAGTGGCCTGGGGAAGAGGTAAAATGGAAACGATTGATGAGCTGTTTGGATACACCATCAGTACGGGAAAAGGAAAGCCTACCAATTCTGAATTCATTGCTCTGATTTCTGATAAAATATTCCTGGAATACAAAAAAATTTAAGACAAATCCTAAGAAAACAGCTTCCTAATTTTGAAAAAGTACGCTATACTATATGGTAAGGCAAAACGCCGCCTGGATACGTCAGGAGAGGGAGGTTTGGATGAAGAAGATTTTATTTGCAGCTTCTGAAGCAGTACCATTTATTAAAACTGGGGGACTGGCAGATGTAGTAGGTTCTCTGCCAAAATGTTTTGATAAGGATTATTTTGACGTAAGAGTCATGATTCCCAAATATCTGTGCATCAAGCAGGAGTGGAGAGACAGGATGCAGTATGTGGATCATTTTTACATGGATTATCTGGGACAGAGCCGTTATGTAGGCATTTTACAGTATGTCCATGAGGGGATCACATTTTATTTTATTGATAATGAAAGCTATTTTAACGGAGAAAAGCCATATGGCGATTGGTACTGGGATCTGGAAAAGTTCTGCTTTTTCTGCAGGGCTGCTCTTTCTGCCCTGCCTGTAATCGGCTTCCAGCCGGATGTGGTCCACTGCCATGACTGGCAGACAGGCCTGATTCCTGTACTATTAAAGGATACTTTCCGGGGAGGTGATTTCTTCCGCAATATGAAGTCTGTTATCACCATTCACAACTTAAAGTTCCAGGGGGTGTGGGATGTAAAGACCATCAAGCGTTTTACAGAGCTTCCAGATTACTATTTTGCTCCGGATAAGCTGGAGGCCTATAAGGACGGCAATCTGTTAAAGGGCGGTATTGTATATGCGGATGCCATTACCACGGTAAGCAATACATACGCAGAGGAGATCAAGATGCCGTTTTACGGAGAAGGCCTGGATGGCCTGATGCGGGCCAGGGCCAACAGTCTTCGGGGAATCGTAAACGGAATTGATTATGATGATTTTGATCCGGAGACCGATCCTTTTATCGCCCAGAAATATAATGCAAAGAATTTCCGCAAGGAAAAGGCGAAAAACAAAAAGGCGCTCCAGCAGGAGCTGGGACTTCCTGTGGATGAGAAGAAGTTTATGGTGGGTATTGTATCCCGTCTTACAGACCAGAAGGGCCTGGATCTGATCCAGTGTGTGATGGATGAGCTCTGCAGTGACGACATGCAGCTGGTGGTTCTTGGAACGGGTGATGAACGCTATGAAAATATGTTCCGTCACTATGACTGGAAGTATCACGACAGGGTTTCCGCCCAGATCTATTATTCTGAGGCCATGTCTCACAAGATTTATGCAGCCTGTGACGCATTCCTGATGCCGTCCCTGTTTGAACCCTGCGGTTTAAGCCAGCTTATGGCCCTGCGCTACGGAACGGTACCCATTGTCCGGGAAACCGGCGGTTTGAAGGATACGGTTCAGCCATATAATGAATATGAGAGTACTGGAACGGGATTTTCCTTTGCCAATTACAATGCGCATGAGATGCTAGGCAGCATACGCTATGTCAAGTATGTATATTACAGCAGACGCCGGGAGTGGAACAAGATAATCGACCGTGCCATGGCGGCAGACTTTTCATGGAAGACCTCAGCAGCTAAATATCAGGAGCTTTATGACTGGCTGATCGGCTGAGAGACACTGCATTTAAACAGATAAATACCCGAAGAAAGGGGAAAGAAACTACACTATGAATGTTTGGAACGATATGCTTGGCAATCAGATCCTTGTAAGTGCCGTAGTAGGCTGGACAGTAGCCCAGGTTTTAAAGACGCTCATCGACTGCGCTTTAAACAAAAGCTTTAATGCGGAACGTCTGGTGGGATCGGGCGGTATGCCAAGCTCCCATTCAGCTACGGTCTGTGCATTGACGACGGCTGCGGCGCTGGAATACGGCGCAGGCTCCTTTGAATTTGCCGTATCCTTTGTTCTGGCCATGGTCGTCATGTATGATGCCATCGGAGTGCGCAGAGAGACGGGAAAACAGGCAAAGCTTTTAAATTCCATTTTGATGGAAAATCCTCTGAAGCTCAATGCGGAGGTTCTTCAGGAGAAACTTAAGGAGTATGTGGGCCATACGCCCCTTCAGGTTCTGGCCGGAGCGATTTTGGGAATTGGCCTGTCTCTGCTTCTGGATTCCTATTATTGAGAAATCATCAGCAGCCCCTTACATTCATATGAACCAGCAGATGCGGACCGTGGCTTTTGCCATGGCCCCTTTTGCGTCGTAGGTATTTTCCCGCGTACAGGCATATTCCCATATTTACAGATAAGAGCAGGAGAATAGAAATGAAAATGACAGAATATTTTAAGGGTCATCCGGTGGTTTTAGCTTCCGGTTCTCCCAGAAGAAAGGAACTTTTGGAACAGATTGGGATCAAAGCCCGGATCAGGCCCAGCGTGCAGGAGGAAAAGTCCCAGGCTGAGACGCCGGAGGAGCTGGTGATGGAACTGGCCGCTGTAAAGGCGCAGGATATTGCCGCAGGCTGTGAGTCCGGAACCTTAGTCATTGGAGCCGATACAGTGGTTGCCCTGGATGAGAAAATTCTTGGAAAGCCTCAGACCCCGGAGAGGGCTGTCGAAATGATACAGAAGCTTCAGGGCCGGGAACATCAGGTTTATACCGGTGTTACGGTGATCCTGTGTATGGAGAATGGAGAACTGCACGGAACATCCTTTGCGGAGCGCACAAATGTAGAACTCTGGCCCATGACAGAGGATGAAATTTCTACATATGCACAGAGCGGGGAGCCGCTTGATAAGGCAGGCGCATATGGGATACAGGGCAGTTTTGCAGCCTATATAAAGGGGATACAGGGAGATTATACCAATGTGGTAGGACTGCCTTTAGGGCGTCTGGTCCATGAGATGAACACACTTTTGACAGAAAATGGAGGAACACAGGATGATTAAACTTATAGTATCCGATGTAGATGGAACACTGGTAGAGGACGGATCTGCCGATATCAATCCGGAACTGTTTGAGGTGATCCTGAAACTGAGAGAAAAGGGGATTCAGTTTGCCATAGCCAGCGGACGGCCCTGGTCCAGTGTAGAGCATACCTTTGACCCGGTAAAGAAAAAGATTTTTTATATCTCCAATAACGGTTCCTATATTGGCTGCCATGGCCGCAGTCTTTATACCTATACGATTGATAAGAAACTGGCAGAACGGGTGATCCGCTCCGTCCGCCGTCATCCGGAGCTTGAACTTGTTTATGCCTGTGCCGGAGGAGATTATGTGGATTCAAAAAATGAAGACCTTGTGCGCTGGCTTGTTGATGGGTATAAATTTAAGCTGAACCGGGTGGAAGATTTATTAGATCTTGAGGAGCCTCCTGTAAAAATATCTATTTACAAGCCGGACGGCATCGAGGAGGCCACCCGTTTTGTGTTTGATGAATTTGGAACAGAGCTTAAGCTTGCCTGTGCCGGAGATATGTGGATGGACTGCATGGCTTTGGGGGTAAATAAGGGAAATGCTGTAAAAACCATTCAGGAGAGTCTGGATATCCGCCCGGAAGAAACAATGGCGTTTGGCGATCAGCTCAATGATCTTGAGATGCTTGATCAGGCATACTACAGCTTTGCTGTGGCAAATGCCAGAGAGGAAGTGCGCCGGGCTGCCAGATTTCAGGCGGATAGCAATGTAAATGACGGAGTTTTGAAAATTCTTAAATATCTTCTGTAGAATGTACGACTGGAAAGGAGACTTCATTGGACCAGAGAAGGAAGGATAAAAAAAGAAAATGGTTCCGGCCTTTAAAGCAGGGATTTCTGATCGCGTTTTCAGCGGGATGTCTGGCGGCCTGCGGACAGACGGCATCCTATCAGAACGCAAAGGGTTCTGCAGCAGAGTACACGCCGGGGCAGATCATGACTGTTGCGGCGACGGAGCGCAACCGCTATCAGAACATCTACACCGGACAGCTCTGGTCTGTTGCGGCTGATGGATCGGGAACCACCTTTGAATCCCTTTTAAAAGGCCAGATGGAGCAGTTTTTGACAGAACTGGCAGCCATAAATCTTTTGGCAGAAGAAAAAGGGGTTGAGCTTACCAATCAGGAAAAGACGCAGGTGCAGAGCCTGACGGATACCTATTTTTCATCCCTTACACCGGAGGATCTGGATTATATGAAGGTATCCAAGGATGAAATCTACGATTTATACAGCAAATATTATCTGGCGGATAAAACCGTATCTCAGCTGACAGATGAAAAAGCGCTGGAGGTAAGTGACGCAGAGGCAAAAGTGATCCGGATCCTGCAGATTGAAACAGATACAGAAGAAAAGGCGGAGACGCTGTGGAAAAAGGTCAATGAGCCAAAAGCTGATTTTGCTTCTATCGCTGAAAAAGAGTCGGGCGGCAGCCAGGTCGAGTTTCAGCTGGAGTGGAGCGATACATTAAATGCTTTGGAGGAGACGGCTTTTTCTCTGGAACAGGATCAGATCAGCGAAATTATTTCCTGGGAAGGGAAATTTTATATTCAAAAATGCATATCGGCCTATGATGAGGAAGCTACAGCTGCCAGAAAGCTCCGGCTTTTGGAAGAAAAAAAAGCCAGAGCCTTTGACCAGATTTATACGCCGTTTATTCAGAACCATCCGATCCGCCTAAAAAACGGGATTTGGGAGGGCGTGGACTTTTCACAGGGAGAAGAGTGCACCTCCGATGATTTTTTTCAGCTGTATCATGAGATGGGGGAATGAAAGCGAAATTCCTTCTTTTTGTTGATACAGCGAACCTTTGCCCGGGGAACATATTTGCCGCAGTGCTGGCAGTAGGTTTTGTGGCAGGCGTTCCGCCCTTTTTGGCAGAGGCCAAACGCTTCATAATACTTACAGGGGATTTCTCTGTACTTAGCCATTTTTACGCCTCCTCTCCTGCTTTGAAGTTGTATACCGGGCGCAGGATTTTTTCTATGGATACGGCATCAGCCGCCGCCGAACGGATTTCCTCCAGAGACCGGTAGGCAAAGGGGGCTTCATCTAATGTCCTCCTGGAGATGCTGGGGGAATAGATCCCTTTCATTTCTTTTTTGTAATCAGAAAGAGTCCAGTGTTTTCCCACATCTACTCTTTTCATGATCCGCCCTGCGCCGTGAGGGGCGGAACAGTTCCAGTCAGGATTTCCCAGACCTTTTCCGAGAATAACCCCGTCTTTCATATGAATGGGAATAATAACAGGTTCATCTTTTTGGGCCGAAATGGCGCCTTTGCGCAGGATGGGGGGATTTTGGGTCTGATCCACATAGTTATGCTGGCAGGAAATGACCGTATCCGCTTTCCACTTCATTCCGCGGAGAAGTTCATCCAGAATAGCCTTCCGGTTCAGTGCGGCAAACTGCTGTGTCAGTTCAAGATCATTTAAATACTGCTCTTTTAAACCGCCTTCCAGCCATGTGAGCTCATATGGAACGTGAAGGCCCTGTTTTTTTAAGTATTTCTGGCCTTTTTTCATATAATGATCGAAAATATTCTTTCCGAGACAGCGGCTTCCAGAATGAATGATAACGTAAAAACAGCCATTTTCATCCTGATCCAGTTCAATAAAATGGTTTCCTCCGCCCAGACTTCCCAGACTTAAAACGGCTTTTACCTCATTGATGCTGTTTTTGCAGCAGAAGGCTTCCGGATGGAAGTGATCTGCGTATCGGTGGAGTGATCTGCGGATTTGTGAGCCAGAGGGAATCTGTTCCCGGATGAGTGAGTCGAGCTTGGGAAAATGATCCGTTCGGACTTTGCCGGACAGTCTGGCCATGGTAATTCCGCAGCCGATATCAATTCCTACCGTTTGTGGCAAGATCTGTTTTCCGACAGTGGCAGTAAAACCGATGGTGCCTGCCTTTCCGGGATGGACATCCGGCATGATGCGGATCTTGCTGCCTTCAAAGGCTGGATTGTCACAGAGCATCTGGATCTGGGCCAGAGCATATGGCTCAATGGAAGTTTTGGGGTTATTTGTGTGATAAATGATAGCGGATGTATAGATTCCAGTTACTGTTTTCATTGTATTCCTTTCTCTGTAAGGGTGTTTTGCCTGAAAAAGGGCGCAAAAAAACACCTCATAAACGGTTAGGCTCAGAGGCGGGAAACTGGAAATATTTGGAATGGACTTTGCCTGTGAATACAGAAATATCCAATCAGATATGGAGTTTAGAACCTCTGAGAAATTTGACTGCTGTATCGTTGTTTATAGCTGCATTCATAGTAAATCCTCCTTTCGTCCGGGTTGATAGCTGCAAACAGTCGTGCTCCTGTTTTATGGCCTCATTATACGCGGGAAAGATAGGATTTGTCAATATGAGAAAATGGCAAAACAAAAATGCGTTATGATTGAAAGAACTCTTTGGTTTTTGATGAAATGGGTTAAGGTAGCTTAAATGAGTGGATTATGATATACTTAGAAAAGCAAAAATACATAAGAAATGGAAAGGGGAAAACACAATGAAAGCAGTAAACGTGCATAGACTGTGGAAAGGGATTTTTACGGCAGCAGTATTATCCTGTCTTCTTGCTGTTCCGGCATCGGCGAAAGAGGAGAGGACGCCGGTAGGCCGCATTACGCTGAATTTCAGCGCGGATATTCAGGCGGGAGACTCAGAGGCGTACATCGATGTATCGGTAGAAGATGGAAGCTGCTCCGTGGAAAGCGCAGATTTTGTCAATGAGCAGGAATACTGGGCAGGAGGCGTTCGCCCCAAAGTGGAAATATGGCTGGAGGCAGACAGCGACTGTTATTTTAAAAAATCAGGAAAAAGTGCGTTTACCTTTACGGGGGATGATGTAAAGTATGTTTCAAGCTCTACCAAGTATGATAGGGAAATGATGCGTCTGGTGGTAACGCTTGACAAGCTGGATGAAGAGGATGAGGATCTGGAGGTATCAGGACTTATCTGGGATGAGGACAATGCCATTGCTCACTGGGATCAGAATGGGATCGCAAAAAAATATAAGGTGCGTCTGTGCCGGGGCCGGGGAGGAAGCTCCACGGAGGATGGCGTGGGCTCGGTTCATACGGTGACAGAAAACAGCTTTGATTTTGCAGAGCAGATTCCCAAGGCAGGAAATTATTATTTTAAAGTAAGAGCCGTTGATATCAGGGACAATCTGGGCGATTGGGAAGAATCTCCATGGTTTGAGGTGACAGAGGAGGATTTATCTGAGTGGAAGGGAAACTGGAAGCAGAATGAGCGCGGTTGGTGGTATGAAAACAGGGACGGCTCCTGGCCGAAGGAGTGCTGGCAGATGATCGATTCAGACTGGTACTTTTTTGACAGTGAAGGCTATATGAAAACAGGATGGATTGACTGGAACGGAAAATCCTATTTCTGCAGCGAATCAGGAGCTATGCTGGTATCTTGTACAACGCCGGATGGATATTCGGTAGGAGAAGACGGCGCTAAGATCCTTCCATAGCTTTTTCGGGATATAAGGCGGTCTTTTCGGGTAAAACCGCAAGAAAAGCCTTGAGTTTACAGAAAAAGTATGATATATTAATTTTGTTTGACTATAAGGAAACGGAAAGAGGTACAGGTCATGGCAGTGATTCAGGTTATTTTATCGATCATATATGTACTCCTTGGCATCGCTATTTCAATCGTAATTCTGATGCAGGAGGGTAAGTCCAATGGACTGGGCGGCGCTATCGGCGGCATGGCTGAGAGCTATTGGAGCAAAAATAAAGGCCGTTCCATGGAGGGTGCATTAGAGCACTTTACAAGATACGGCGCTATTGTATTTATGATCATCACGCTGATCCTGAATATTATTTTAAAGGTTCAGGGATAATAATACGGACACAAAAACACCCTTTCATGTATCGCATTGAAGGGTGTTTTTTTAAATGAATAGACAGAAAAGAGGATACATGGAAAAAGAACAATTGGAACAGAGAAAGAAAATGCTGACAGAGCTGATGAATGACAAAGCATATGTGCCTATGAAGGCAAAAGAGCTTGCCATGCTGCTTGATATTCCAAAATCCAGAAGAGAGGAGCTTCAGGAGGTCCTTGATAAGCTGGTGGAGGATGGTGTGATCGGAGTCTCAAAGAAGGGAAAATATGCCAGATCAGAGACTTTTTCTGTGAACGGCCTTTTTAGCGGCCATTCCAGAGGATTCGGATTTGTTACAGTTGAGGGAATGGAGAGGGATGTATTTATTCCAGAGGACAAGACCGGGGCTGCCCTGCATGGAGATCGGGTGCAGATCGTGATCACATCCGATGGACAGAAAGGACGCCGTCCGGAAGGGGCAGTGATCCGGGTGCTGGAGCACGCAAACTGTGAGGTTGTAGGATATTTTCAGAAAAGTAAAAATTTTGGCTTTGTTGTGCCTGATAATGTGAAGCTTTCCAGGGATATATTTATCCCTCAGGGCTGCAGCCAGGGGGCTGTAACGGGCCATAAGGTAGTGGTGCAGCTTACAGATTTTGGCGCTCCGGGAAGAAAGCCGGAGGGACGGATTACAGAGATCCTGGGACATGTCAATGATCCCGGCACGGATATTTTATCCCTGGTGCGGGCCTATGGGCTTGCAGAATCATTTCCTGAGGATGTGATGGAGGAATTAAAAGCGATACCGGATGAGCTGGAGACAGAAGCAGTGTCTGAAGGAAAACGCTTTCGTGAGGATATGCCGTATTATTTGGATGATCTGGTCTCTAATGACGGGTGGAAGGAGCCTTACAGAGGACGGTTGGATCTTCGCGGGCTTCAGACTGTGACCATTGACGGGGAAGACGCCAAGGATCTGGACGATGCGGTGACGCTTGGACGGACACCGGAGGGTAATTATATTTTGGGAGTCCACATTGCGGATGTAAGCCACTATGTAAAGGAGAACAGCGCTCTGGATCGGGAGGCGCTTCGGAGAGGAACCAGCGTGTATCTGGTGGATCGCGTGATCCCTATGCTGCCGCACAAGCTTTCTAATGGAATCTGCTCCTTAAATGAGGGAACGAACCGTCTGGCGTTAAGCTGTATCATGGAGATAGACGGCCAGGGGAATGTGACAGACCACAGAATCTGCGAAACAGTAATCTGCGTAGACAGGCGGATGAGCTATACTGCGGTGAACGGAATTTTGACTGGAGAAATGGAAGGGCTTCAGGAGGAACATGCAGAGCTTGTGCCGCTTTTTAAACGGATGGAAGAGCTTTCGGGAATTGTGAGAGAACGGCGCAGGAAAAGAGGGGCTATTGACTTTGATTTCCCTGAGAGTAAAATTTTTCTGGATGAAAAAGGACGCCCTCTGGAGATTCGTCCCTATGAGCGCAATACAGCTACAAAGATCATAGAGGACTTCATGCTGTTGGCAAATGAAACGGTGGCAGAGGATTTTTACTGGCAGTCCGTACCCTTTCTTTATCGGACGCATGATACGCCGGATCCGGAAAAAATGAAGCAGCTGAGTGTTTTTATCAATAATTTCGGCTATTTTATCCGTATGCAGCAGGGAGAAATCCATCCAAAGGAGCTTCAGAAACTTTTGGACAAAATTGAAGGAACACCGGAGGAACCGCTTTTAGCAAGGCTGACGCTGCGTTCCATGAAACAGGCAAAATACACAACGGAATGTTCGGGCCATTTTGGACTGGGGGCCCGCTACTATACCCATTTTCCCTCTCCCATCCGCAGGTATCCGGATCTTCAGATCCACCGCATTATAAAGGAAGCGATCCATGGAGAGTTAAAGGAGAAAAGACAGGCGCATTATGAGCAGCTTCTTCCTCAGGTGGCAGTCCAGACATCTGCGTTAGAGCGCCGTGCAGAGGAAGCAGAGCGGGAAACGGAGAAATTAAAGAAATGCGAGTATATGGCAAAGCATATAGGAGAAACCTTTGAGGGGGTGATCTCCGGCGTTTCCAACTGGGGCTTTTATGTGGAGCTTCCCAACACGGTGGAGGGAATGGTTCATATCAGCGAGCTCCGGGATGATTACTACATTTTTGATGAGAGCCGATATGAGCTTACAGGAGAACTGAAAAAGAAAACATACAAGCTGGGACAGCCGGTGCGCGTGATCGTATCAGGGACGGACCGGATGCTTCGAACGGTGGATTTTGTGCTGGATCGAGATCTGTAACAATTTCTTTACTTCACTGTGGGCCTGTGGTATGATAATAACATCTGTCTGAGCAAAAGAGAGGCAGAGGGAGGTAAAAGGTGAACGATCGTATTAAGCTGGTAGCAAATAATAAAAAAGCCTACCATGATTATTTTATTGATGATAAATATGAAGCCGGAATTGAGCTTTTCGGTACAGAGGTCAAATCGATCCGCATGGGAAAGTGCAGTGTGAAGGAAGCTTTTGTAAAGATTGATAAGGGACAGGTTTACATTTACGGAATGCATATCAGCCCCTATGAAAAGGGAAATATTTTCAATAAAGATCCTTTGCGGATCCGCCGTCTTCTTCTTCATAAATCAGAAATTATGAAGCTGAATGGAAAGATATCCGAAAAAGGATACACCCTGATGCCCCTTCAGGTATACTTTAAGGGAAGTCTGGTAAAGGTGGAGATCGGACTGGCAAGAGGAAAGAAGCTTTACGATAAGAGAGCGGATATTGCCAAAAAGGATCAGCGCAGAGAATTGGAAAAAGAATTCAAGGTGAGGAATCTGTATTAATCTGAAAAGAGTTTATGCAAATGAAAACGTACAGCTGCAGGAAGCTTGTGCTCCGAAAGGCTGTACGTTTTTGTTTACAGTTTATTAAAATGTTTTCTGTAGACCTGGAAGGACAGGATTACTGTAAATATATCAGCTGTAAACTGAGACCAGACAAGGCCATACATGCCAAAGACGGCATTTAACAGAAACAGCATGGGAATATTGAAGGCGCTGACCTTTTTCACGTCCTCTTATCTGTAGATGGTAAAAACACAAAAAAACAAGCAGAAAATTACACTGCTTGTTTCAAATGACCTGACCGGGAATCGAACCCGGGTTTACGCCGTGAGAGGGCGTCGTCTTGACCGCTTGACCATCAGGCCTTATTAAATTGACACATAAATACGAAAGTATAATTATAAAACACTTTCAAATGACCTGACCGGGAATCGAACCCGGGTTTACGCCGTGAGAGGGCGTCGTCTTGACCGCTTGACCATCAGGCCTTATTAATACTGTATCCTCATCGCTGAGAACTCGTATAGTCTACCATGAGTTTTTCGATTTGTCCAGTGTTTTTTGTAAAAAAAATAAAGATGTTTAATTGATAAAAATAAAGACAATATTCAGAAAATTCATTTTGTTAAAAAAGGAGGAGGCCGGCTGAATTCTTTTCAGCCGGCCGAGTATTATGAAAAAAAGTTTAATAGCATTAACTCTTTACAATGTTCAGTATAGAAAGCAAACATGAAGAGAGTTTGATCAATCTGTAACAGAATTATGAACAGAGTGTAAGAAGTTTGTGAATGGAAATTGTGAGAGGTCTGAAATGCAGGATAAAACCTTGGCAGATCTGGAAAACGGGCTACGAAAAAACCGCATAAACACTGGCTTTTCCAGCATTTACGCGGTTTTTAAAAAGTGGAGCTGAGGGGAATCGAACCCCTAAAAACCACTAGTATTTATCAGCATTTCCGGGCCGCGTGTGATATTTCGTGTGATACTTACATGATTTTGAACTGTTTAAAATGCTCGTTGATTTTCTTATTCTGCCGGGCAGTTTCCAGATCAATTACATTCCTGTAGACGGCTTTCATTACGTTATCAGAAGCCCAGCCGCCCCGCTGGAGTATGTACTGATCCGGTACGCCGATAACGTGCATGATCGAGGCAGCATAGTGCCGGAGGTCATGAAAACGGAAGTGGGGTACATCAAGCTGTTTAAGCCTGCGCCCGAACTGCTGCGTGATCTGGTTCGGGGTAAGGTTTACCACTCGGCCTTTTTTCTGCCTCAGGCGTTCAATGACAAAGGACGGCATTTTAATGGTACGATACCCGCCAGAGGTTTTGGGCTGTTTGATAACCCAGCTTTTGTTTTCATCCAGAACCATAGAAAACTCTACTGTCACGGTATTCCCCCGGATATGGTCCGAATCGAGAGCGGAGATCTCCCCACGTCTAAGCGGCCCAAAGGCTGCCAGCAGTACAGCGAGCTCCAGATCGGTTCCCTGGATACTGGCAAGCAGCTTTTTTATGTCCGTATCATTTGGACAGTACAGGGCCGGCTTTTTCGCTGCTGGTAGTTTGATGTGCAGCTGAGTATCTGGGGAAAACATATCCAGAACAGCGGAAAGAAGGCCGTAAGCATTTCTTACGCTCTTGGGGCTTAAGCAGGCGGATAATTCACTGATCCATATTTGTACAGTTGCGCTGTCTATCTCCGGAAGCCGTGTCATGCCTATCTGGCCTTTCAAATAGTTCCGGCGTATCTTTTCATACCCGACTATGGTTGAAGGGGAAAGAGCGCCCTTTTTGGCTGCGATATAGCGCCCTGCGGCATCATATACCGTTAGATTGTCCGGTGTGATGCGGTTCTGTTCCTTGGCTGCCTTCCATTCAGCAGCGGCCATTTTCGCCAGCTTCTTAGTGGGAGCTGTAAAGCTCTTGTAATGTTTCTTCCCGTCCAGGTCTGTATAATCGTATACCTGTATCCGGCAGTTTCCAGATGGAAGAGTGTTCTTTTTCTTTGCGTTTGTCATGTGCGTTGCTCCTTTCTGATCGGGAGAGCCGCACAGGACGGCAAAGACAGCGTAATAGTTCTACAAAAGGGCAGAGGCCCCCTGTATACGTTGTAATGGTGTTTCAATGCGGTTCCTCCTGATCCTCTGCCGGGCTGGGGCGCATGGATGGAAGGAAGAACAAAATTGACAAATAAGTATGATTAGCATATAATATACTTAACAAGAGAGCTGCTGGTCAGCGTACACCTGACCGCCGGCAAAATAAAGAGTTATGAAAAATAGCGCCTTATCTTACCAGGACGAGGGCGCTATTTTTTGCGTGTAAGGTAGATCACAAGAGTTATAACAGCGCAAAGCATAATTACAAACTGAAATAAATCGGAGTATGTAACCATCAGCACCAGCCTCCTTCTGTAAAAACGTCCGGCGGCTGACATAACGCCCCAGCAGCTCCCTGGTTAAGTATATTATATTGTCAATGTGTCGGGTGTCCAGATCTTGGACCCTCTTGGGGTGTCAACAGTATTGACAGCTGAGCTGTTACTATTAGTCCATCCGAAAGTCTAAGGTCTGGAATACCGACTTTAAAGTATGCGGTAAAATACCGTATACCCTTTGGGAGGTTGGTTGAACCAACTTCCGGGATCTGCAATACCTGTCCCTTGTTTTGGGGTACAGGTATAGAGCTCTGTCCATTTCTGGATTCGACTGGGTGAACGATTCGCTCAGCCTGCTACTGGTGGTAAGGTTTCGCACTTGGACGCAAAATTGCGCTCGGCTGAAAATTCAGCTGCCACTTTTAGGCCTCTGCCCCTCAGAATCAACCCGCTCAAAATTGAGTTGGTTCGTTTTCTAAAGGGTGTCCCACAAATGTCCTACCCTTGGAGGAGAACAGGGCTATAACGTTTCGTTCTGGCAGCCTCAGGCACCAAAACGGTAGGGGCATATGGCAACCTCAGCAAAAAAGGTGTCGCGTTTCACGACAGCTCAATAACGTTTTGTTATTCAGTGGCGCCGCATTTGCGAAAGGGTGTAGATCTTCTCGACGGGGTAACGTTTTGTTACTCCATGGTGTTGCGACGTCGCAACAATCACAGCAGCTGACTGATATTGATAGACAGATCGGAGAAGATCCCGACCTTTATACTGCTTTCAAACGGGAAGATAATGGGGGCAAACTCTGCCGGATCCTGCTCATTGAGGTATACAGTAGTATATTTTTTTAAGGGATCTATAATCCAGTATTCACGGACCCCGGCATCCAGATAAAGGGAAACTTTATGGGCGTAATCCATGCGGCGGCTGCTGGGAGATACCACCTCAACAATAAAATCAGGAGCACCGGAACATCCCCGGTCAGTCAGCTTATCAGGATCACAGATAACAGAAATATCCGGTTCCACCCAATTTTTATTATCAGCATCCAGATTTACAGCAAAGGGGGCGGGATATACTTTGCAGTTTCCTTCTTTTGAATCAATATAATCCGCTAGTTTACGAGCTAACTGGAATGTGATTTCCTGATGGATTCGGCTGGGTGGGGCCATGCTGTAAAGCTGTCCATCAATCAGCTCAGCCCGTGAACCTTCCGGCAGAGCCCAATAGTCTTTTGAGGTGTACTGTTCTTTGGGTAATGGCATGAAGTACCGTCCTTTCTTTGTTTGAACCGTTCCTGTTGGCGCAGGGGCAGTTTTTAATTTAATGTTCTGATTTGATCGATAAAATAGCGAGCTTCGTCGAATGCGTTTTGAATCTGTATAGTGGCATTTAAATAGGCGATACAAAAAGCAAAAAAGTGTATCAGAAGAATTACACTAGTAAAAACTATTCGTTCCATTAGTGTTCTTTTTCCAGTACACCAGTATAACGCTAAACCAGCGGGCCAGAAAATAAACAATGATACTACCCCGATAAAAACATTTTTAGAGTAAAACGGGTCTTCTGACAAATCATGCATTTCTACGGGAAGATCTGGATAATGCTCAGATATAAAATCAACAGCCCGTTGTATAGCAGCATTGGATTTCTGAGGAAAGAAGAAACGTTCAAAATGCCCATATTCATCATGAAAATCCATATATCCCCCTTCTGTCATAGTACGGAAGCAGTATTCTATACGGGAAATATCTTCATAACGGAACTTCTTCAATTTGTATGTCCATTGATAATCTCGTATATTTATTTCTGTTTTCCCAATAAAGAGTTCCTGCGATTTGCCTTTAATACTCATTTTCTCCCCCTTTTATTTATTTTTGAAATTTTTGTAATATCGAAATTCTTGGATTAGCATATCGGTTCACTAGGATGTTATGGCTCTAAGGATTTTCCTCTGGCTGTTTTTTGCTTAATTGTGTAACTAACTTTTCAAGAACTTTCAACTCATCTTCATTCATTTTTGCAAGTGCTTCAATTAGGCGCTTTTTGAAATTTTCATCCTCTTCTTTTATTATTAAATCACCAGTGAAATTAGAGTTTGTGGCTATTGTATGTGTAGATCCTTTGTTGACTTTTGAGGCATTAAGATATTTGTTTGGTATATCTTGTTTTTGTACGAGTGGTTTAGATGATAGTTTGGGCACAGATTTGTCAATTTCCTGAGTAGGCTTTAAAAATAATTTTTTGATTTCTTCTTTTTCTTCTGATGGAAAATTTTTTTTAATCATTATACCTTCTGTACCTTCAAGTTTTTCAAAATTATCCATCAAAAAGTCAGGAGGGATAATTGGTTTATCTAAAAGTTCGTTGATGTTACAATCAAGAACTTTTACTAGACGGTACAATACATCTGTTTTAGGCTCGTACTTTCCTCTTTCATAACTTCTAATAGTAACTTCATTAACCCCTACCATTTGAGCTAGTTGCTTTTGTGTGAGTTTGGCTTGTTTTCTTAAATATCGGATATTTTCTCCTATACTCATATAAGAACCTCTTACTTACAATTTATTAAATAAATTCAGTATAACATAATCCGAAAGGTTTTAACAGAGTCAAAACTATTTATTTTTGTTCTTGACAGAGTCAAAACTATCGTTTAAAATGCAATAAAACAGAGTGTAATAACTCTACTGAGAATGAGAGGTGAAATGATGAGAGCAGACAGAAGAAAACTAGAAATTGCAATGGCACAAGTATGTATGAACACTGAGGACTTGCAAAAAAAGGCAGGAATTCCTCGACCCACACTTAATGGAGTTATTTCTGGTCGAAATGTTAGGCCAGGAACCATCGGTAGGGTTGCCAAGGCCCTTGGGGTTGATGTGACTGAGATTTTAGAAACGGAATAAGCTCCGGGCTGGGGCGCATGGATGAGGGGAAGAAACATCCCTTCATCGTACCGGTGCAACTCTGTGTCGGTTCCCGATCGGGTAAGGGCTGGCCGTTCTGGTCGGTCTGATAGATAAAGAATTTAAAATGATGGTGTATAAATAAAGTTGACACCCTATTCTCAAGGATTTTGATATATAATCATAATCAATACGAGAACAGGAGAAAAACCTATGGCACAG
>OBYP01000590.1_pt1 | contig 30171 bp, 31 predicted proteins | sample 1501461 | NCBI WGS metagenome assembly OBYP01 (sample SAMEA2580201, study PRJEB22360) | human gut metagenome | biome: human gut; feature: human-associated habitat; material: faeces | place: Denmark | collected 2008/2010 | reverse complement strand
TTTATTTTCTAAAGATATATCTTATCTATTAAAAAACGAGGAGTATACTATAGAGTATACCCTCGTTTGTTAGCTACGCGTGTTAGCTACCTGTTAGCTACGTGTTAGCTACGTACACTTTTTGGCACTGTTTCACGCTTATTTTCCAAATTTTGGATGCCCTGTAACCCGCATAAATGCGTGGTTTCCTAGAATTTACCTGCCTTAGCAGCTTCCTCGATGGCTACAGCTACAGCTACAGTCATACCAACCATTGGGTTGTTACCAGCTCCGATAAGTCCCATCATCTCAACGTGAGCCGGTACAGAAGAAGATCCTGCAAACTGAGCATCACTGTGCATACGTCCCATTGTATCTGTCATACCGTAAGAAGCCGGTCCTGCTGCCATGTTATCTGGATGCAGAGTACGTCCTGTACCACCACCAGAAGCTACAGAGAAGTATTTTTTACCCTGCTCGATACATTCTTTTTTGTATGTTCCTGCAACTGGATGCTGGAAACGAGTTGGGTTTGTAGAGTTACCTGTAATAGATACGTCTACACCTTCTTTGTGCATGATTGCAACACCTTCTGTTACATCATTTGCACCATAGCAATTAACTTTTGCTCTTAATCCTTCAGAGTAAGATTTTCTGAAGACTTCTTTTACTTCACCAGTATAGTAATCCATCTCTGTCTCAACATATGTAAATCCATTGATTCTTGAGATAATCTGGGCAGCATCTTTTCCTAAACCATTAAGGATAACTCTTAATGGATTCTGACGTACTTTGTTTGCTTTCTCAGCGATACCGATTGCTCCCTCAGCAGCAGCGAAAGACTCGTGTCCTGCTAAGAATGCGAAACATTCTGTTTCTTCTTCCAGAAGCATCTTTCCTAAGTTACCATGTCCAAGACCTACTTTACGCTGGTCTGCAACAGATCCAGGGATACAGAATGCCTGAAGACCTTCACCGATTGCTGCTGCTGCATCTGCAGCTCTCTTGCATCCTTTTTTGATTGCAATTGCAGCTCCAACAGTATAAGCCCATTTTGCATTCTCGAAACAAATTGGCTGAATTCCTTCAACCTGAGCATAAACATCTAATCCGGCAGCTTTTGTAATTTCAGCAGCTTCTTCGATAGAATTAATACCATACTCTTTTAAAACAGCGAGAACTTGTTTTTCTCTTCTTTCATATGATTCAAATAAAGCCATTCTTCGTTACCTCCTATTGTTTTCTCGGGTCAATAATTTTCACTGCGTCATCTACGCGTCCATACTGACCTTTAGCCTTGTCCATAGCTGTCTGAGCATCGTCTCCGGCTTTGATGAAGTCCATCATTCTTCCGAAGTTAATAAACTGATATCCGATAATCTCATCATCTGCGTCAAGAGCCACACCTGTTACATAGCCTTCAGCCATTTCAAGATAACGAGGTCCCTTTTTCAGAGTTCCATACATTGTACCAACCTGAGATCTTAAACCTTTTCCTAAGTCCTCAAGTCCGGCACCGACCGGCAGTCCATCTTCAGAGAAAGCACTCTGAGATCTTCCATATACGATCTGTAAGAATAATTCTCTCATTGCTGTATTAATAGCATCGCATACTAAGTCTGTATTTAATGCTTCTAAAATTGTTCTTCCTGGTAAAATTTCAGATGCCATAGCTGCTGAATGTGTCATACCTGAACATCCGATTGTTTCTACTAATGCTTCCTGAATAATACCTTCTTTAACGTTAAGAGTTAATTTGCACCCTCCCTGCTGTGGTGCACACCAACCAATACCGTGTGTCAGTCCTGAAATATCAGCGACATCTTTCGCTTTTACCCATTTTGCTTCTTCAGGAATCGGGGCAGCTCCATGGTTTACGCCCTGAGCTACTGTACACATTTGTTCTACTTCATGTGAATAAATCATGTTGAAACTCCTTTCAGTATTAAAAATAACAACTTTATTTTAGCATACTGTTAAAAATAACACAACAAAATCTATGAATATCTTCGAAAAGTCAAAAATTTAACTTTTTCTTGCTTTTTTTACATTATTTTAAAAGACTTGTAAGTTTTTTTCTATTCTTCTCACTGATTTCATAAAATGATTGTTTTTCATCTCTGTTCTCGATACAGACAGTATTCTCATCTCCAATATAGACCTTTGTCACCGTCCCTGACGTATAGAACCGGTATTCTGTCCATTTGGAAGTGTCTGCCTTATCTTTTTTCAGTGACTGCTTCTCGCTTTTTTTCAAAATTTCAGATACCTGAATCGCTGTATCATTAAATTTCATCTTTTGATCCGTCACTACAATCTGTGCATCTGCAATGCGCTGGCTTTGTGTCTCATATTTTTTCTGAATTTCAGCATCAATCAGTGCATCTCCAATCACCGAGGCATTATTAAATGCATATACATTTTCCGGTATCTCATCAAAAATAATATAACTGTTGCCATACACTCTAAACTCAAAGGTCGTATTATCTTCATCAATCAATGCATAAGAATACATTTGATCATATTTTTTCTCAACATCCGTGGATGTAATTCCGATCATACGGTAACACCCTGATACAATCTTTTTCGCATATTTGCACACCGGAAGGTTTGTCACTGCAAAGCTCTGATTCTTTACTGTGTTTGCCACAAAATTGACTTTTACAATATTGCTGTCCTTCACCTTGCTTTTATACTCTGCGATCTTTTGATCCCCTGATGTCTCATGAATCGCTTTGATCTTTTTGTTCAGAGAACTGGTTTTTTTCTTTTCCATTTTTAACTGAGCAGAGAGTTTATCACTTTTTTCTTTTAATTCCTGATAATACTCAGATTCTACTACAGAATCTTTTGATGGCTTAAAACAGCCGGTTAACCCAAAAGAAACGCCTGCAATCGCCGCCACTGCCAGCATATACCTGATTTTCCTCATATGCCTTCCTTTCCTTTGACCGATTATCCTTTAATGTTTTTCGGCAACTTCTCCTGCTTTCTTGTAGATACTCTCCGGCTTAATATAACCTCGAACCATGGATAATGGGTAAATGTTGGTATCGTGCCCCACAACAGAACCCGGATTTAAGATTGTTCCGCATCCAACTTCCACACGGGAAGCAAGAATTGCTCCAATCTTCTTCATTCCGGTTTCAATGGCCTCTCCTTCACTTTTTATCACAACATTGGTCTTATCTGATTTTACATTGGATGTAATTGATCCTGCTCCCATGTGAGATTTATAACCCAAAATAGAATCCCCTACATAATTGTAGTGCGGAACCTGAACGCAGTTAAACAGAATATCATTTTTAATTTCTGTAGAATTGCCCACGACACATCCTTCTCCGATCAGCGCATTCCCACGGATAAAGGCTCCGGGACGGACTTCTGTATTCGGACCGATAATCGCCGGTCCGCAGATGGTTGCTGTCTTTGCAATCGTTGCTGTCTTCGCAATCCAGACTCTTTCTTCCGGATGATCGTATTCTTCTTCTGAAAGGGTCGGTCCGGTTTTTAAAATAAACTCTTTAATGAGAGGAAGAATCTCCCACGGATACGTCGTCTCCTCAAATAATTCTTTTGCGATTGTCTGATCTAAATCTGAAAATAACTGACAATTTTTTAATTGCTCCATGTTTTCACCCCTTTAAAATAATCCAACACTAAAGTAACGCTCTGCGCGATCCGGAAGAACCGTTGCAATCACTTTATCTTTTCCATATTTTTCTGCCATCTTCTTTGCCGTGTAAATATTGGCTCCGGAAGATGTTCCACATAAAATTCCATGAACTCTGGCAAGCTCTCTGGCTGTCTCAATAGCAGCTTCATCTGATACCTCAACCACCTTTGTAATCATTGCAGGGTCCAAAATTGCAGGGATAAACCCGTCTCCGATTCCCTGAATCTGATGGAGACCCGGCTCCTGTCCGAGAATCGCTGAAACTCCCTTTGGTTCCGCCGCAATAATCTTTGTATCAGGATTTTGTTCTAACAGATATTTTGCGATTCCTGCCATCGTTCCTCCGCTTCCTATTCCAGATACAAAAATATCGATCTTCTGATCAATCTGCTCACACAATTCCTTTGCCGTTGTTTTATAATGGGCCTCTGTATTGGCAGGATTTTCAAACTGCTGAGGCATAAAATATTCATCTGATGAGGCGAAAATCTCTTCCGCTTTCCGAACCGCTCCGTCTACATTCTCATTCGCCGGAGTTAAAACAAGCTCTGCTCCCAGGGCGGTAATTAATTTTCTTCGTTCCTCACTCATGTTTTCCGGCATTACAATGATCACATGATACCCCATGCGAACACCGCAAAATGCCAGACCGATGCCGGTATTTCCGGATGTCGGCTCCACAATGGTCATTCCGGGTTTTAATTTCCCCTGTTTCTGTGCTTCTTCCAACATATTTCTTGCTACGCGGTCTTTGATGCTTCCTCCCGGATTCAAGAATTCTGCCTTGGCATAAATCTTACACCCCATGGATTTCTCAAAGCTGATCAGCGGTGTATTGCCAATCAAATCCAGCATATTCTCTACATACATGATTCAAAAACCTCCTATTTTAACTTCACTTTGATCTGTACCGGATTATGGTCACTGTTTTTAAAATCCTCATCCAATACTTTTACCTCTTCAAGCTCCACATTCGGAGACAAAACAAACCCATCAATTACATAAAACTGCGTTTTACGGTCATTTCTGTCATAAGGTCTGTTTAGCAGACGACAAGTCGGAAACGTATCATCTGCCGCAAATTTCCAGCCTTCATCAAATACTGATTCATCCACTTTTCCTGCCTGAAAATTCTCATCATCCCAGATCGGATATTTTGAAGCATCCAGTCCTTCAAAGGTCTGGTTAAAATCACCTCCGGCAATGACATAATTTCCTGCCTTATATTCCTTTTCCAGAATCTGCGCTAAAAGTTTCGTCTGCTCTGCCTTTCCTTCTCCATCATCGTAGGCTTCTAAATGCAGGTTTACAAAAACAACCTGCCGGTCACTTCCTTCAATGGAAGCCCTCTCCATCAAAAGGCACCGCTTTAGCTGACAGGTCCGAACCGGCCAGGCAAATGGCGTCGGAAGAGCCAGACGCTGTGCATCCCCCTCTGTGGCGAACTGATTCAGCATGACAAGTCCTCCGTCCACTTTCCCAATGGCAGGGAATGGATACGGAATATAGTCACAGTAAAAGTTGCGGGCATAAGCAGATGTTCCACTCCATCCGTCAGAAAAAGCTTTCACTTCATCATATTCATATGAGCGTTTAGAGTTCCGATCAACCTCCTGCAAAAACACTACCTCAGAACCGCTCTTCTTTAAAACACTTTGCATCTCCTGAATATTTTTCTTCACAAGAGAAGCACTGTCCGGACGAACTTTTTTCCCTCCGTCCATAAAAAAATCCTCGGTTTCACTTAATGCCCCATACCCGACATTCCAGGTCAACACTGAAATTTCCCTGTTTTTTTGAATTTTCAAACTGGCTTCTCCGGATATTTTCACCGACTCCTTCTGCTTTGGACGGTATTCCCTCACCGTCAGAAAAATCAAAAGTGCAAGAAACACCATTACAATTACTGTCAAAACTCCGGCAAATCCAAGAAATATTTTTTTCATACGCCTGCTCAACTCATCACATCCTATTCAAAATCCAATTCGATCGGACAGTGATCAGATCCCATAATATCTGTCAGAATTTTTGCATCCTTTAACCGATCGCTGAGTGATTGTGACACCATAAAATAATCAATCCGCCATCCGGCATTATTTTTTCTCGCATTAAAACGATAAGACCACCAGGAATAGATTCCCTCCTGATCCGGATAAAAATATCGAAACGTATCTACAAATCCCGCTTCTTGAAGTTTCGTCATCTTTTCGCGTTCTTCGTCAGTAAATCCGGCATTTTTACGATTTGTCTTTGGATTCTTCAAATCAATTTCCTTGTGGGCAACATTTAAGTCTCCACAGAAAATTACAGGCTTTTTCTCTTCCAGGCTCTTTAAATAGGATAAAAAATCATCTTCCCATTTCATCCGGTAATCAAGCCTTGCAAGCTCGCTCTGAGAATTCGGAGTATAGACTGTAATAAAGTAATAGTCTTCAAATTCCAGAGTAATCACACGTCCTTCTTGATCATGTTCTTCGATTCCCAGTCCGTAACTTACGCAAATCGGTTCTTTTTTTGTGAAAATCCCGGTTCCTGAATACCCTTTCTTCACAGCATAGTTCCAATATTGATAATATCCGGGCAGATCAAGCTCTAACTGTCCTTCCTGCATTTTACTCTCCTGAATACAGAAAATATCTGCATCCGCCTCATGAAAAAAATCAAGAAATCCCTTTTTCACACAGGCACGAATCCCATTCACATTCCAAGATATAAACTTCATTTAATCTCCTCCGTATTTTTTGTTGTACAAAAAAATCAAAATTCCCGCTGCAATAATCACAAAATATCCAAAGAAACTCCATCCATCCGGCACCTGACCAAAGAAAAAGAATCCAAGGATTGCAGAAAACATAATCTGCGTGTAGTCATAGACAGAGATTTCCCTTCCCGGCGCATAAGTATATGCCGCCGTAATTCCAAACTGCCCTCCGGCTGCCGCCAGACCTGTTAACATCAAAAACAACAACTGCTTTCCTGAGATCGGATGAAAATCTGCAATCAAAAACGGAATACAGGAGACCATCGAAAACACAGAAAAGAAAAATACAATCATCGGTCCTCTCTCGCCCCTGAGTCCAAGTTTCCTGACACAGGTATAGGCAAATCCTGCAAACATTCCCCCACAAAATCCAATAACCGATGCCGGTGTAATACCGGTTGCAAAACTCGGCTTTACAATAAACAGACTACCAACAAAGGCAGCTGCCACACAGGCACACTGCGCCGGTGTAATCTTTTCTCTCAGTACTAAATAAGAAAAAACAATAACGAAAAACGGCGATAACTTATTTAGACTGGAGGCATCGGAAAGCATTAAATGATCTACCGCGTAAAAGTTACAAAAAATACCTAAGGTCCCAAAAAGGGACCTTAAAATAAACCAATGTAAATTTTTCTTCTGAATCTGAACCTTTTCCTTACTGCGGATCAACATCACAAATGCAATCACCGCTGCAACTAAATTCCTGAAAAAGCTCTTCTCAATCGACGGCAGATCTCCTGCCAGCTTTAAAAACATTCCCATCAAAGCGAAGGAAAAAGCTGACAGAATAATACATATAATTCCTCGATTCTTCTGTGTAAGCATTATACTCTGGAAGAATACTCTCCTGTACGTGTATCAATCTTTAACGTATCGCCTTCGTTAACAAATAATGGAACCATAACCTGTGCACCGGTCTCTACAATACAAGGTTTTGTAGCACCCTGTGCTGTATTTCCTTTTTCACCCGGCTCACATTCTGTAACAAGAAGTTCTACAGAAATCGGTGGTTCTACCTGGAATGCATTTCCGGAATGAGAAACAATCGTAACATTCTCATTCTCTTTTACAAATTTCAGAGAGTCTCCAATAACATCCGATCCTAATGCAATCTGATCAAATGTTTCATTATCCATAAAATAGAACAGTTCTCCATCGCTATACAGATACTGCATCTCTTTACGTTCAATATGAGCATTCTCAAACTTCTCTGTTGGACGGAAAGTTTTCTCTACAACTCCGCCACTCTTGATATTTTTTAATTTACAGCGAACAAAAGCTGCACCTTTTCCCGGTTTTACATGCTGAAATTCAATAATCTGATAAATATTTCCTTCAAATTCAATTGTTAATCCGTTTTTAAAATCTCCTGCTGTAACCATTTTAAAATTGTCCTCCTTAAATATATCCTGTTCTCATTTTATTATAAATCTATAGTTGAAGCAACTATTTATTTGCTAATTTATAGATTTGGTAAATATCCTGTTCATCGCATGATTTAAAAGCTCCGATACTTCTGGTTCCTCCATAGGAACAGCCTTCTGCCATCTTGCAAAGCTCTTCTTCTGTCTTAATTCCAATTTCAGAAGCTTCACTAAAGCAAGTCGGCATATCTAATGATTTAAAATATGCGACCGTTTTCTGGATTCCCTCCTGTGCCGCTTTCACCGGATTTGTTTCTTTAATGCCCCACACTTTTTCGGCATACTGGGTAAAGCGCTCCGGTTTTGCATCATATACATAAGTAGCCCATGCTCCCCAGACAGCAGATAAGCTTGCACCATGTGCAATATCAAATTTGGCACTTAGTTCATGTCCCAACTGATGTACTGCAAAGTCTTTTTCTGCTCCCAGTCCGGTAAGTCCGTTATGAGACAGGCTTCCTGCCCACATAATCTCGCTCATCGCATCATAATCATGAGAATCCTTAATTGCTGTTGCTCCGTTTCGAATTACGGTACGCAAAAGTCCTTCCGCAATCTCGTCTGTCAGCTCATTGTTCTCTGTTTTTGTAAAATATCGGTCTAATGTATGCATCATAATATCAACAACTCCACATCCAACCTGATATTTTGGCAAAGTATAAGTAAGTTCCGGATTCATAATTGCAAATGCAGGACGATTGAAATCGGTAGAAAGTCCTCGTTTCACCTTTGTTTCTTCATTTGTAAGAACTGCTGAATCGCTTGTCTCACTTCCTGCGGCTGCCAGAGTTAAAACCACTCCTACCGGAAGAGATTTTTCTACTGTTTTTTCTCTGGACCAGAATTCCCAGATATCATTCTCCGGATTCGCCGTTCCGTGAGCTACTGCCTTCGCTGTGTCAATAACGCTTCCGCCTCCCACTGCCAGCACAAAATCCGTTCCAAATTCTTTGGACTTTTCTACAGCTTCTCGTGCAAAAGACAGTCTTGGATTCGGCTTTACGCCTCCCATTGCCATAAAATCCAGTCCTGCTTCTTTCAGAGATTCAGATACACGATCCAAAAGTCCGCTTTTGACAACACTTCCGCCTCCATAGACTACGAATACCTTTGAGGCTCCCTGACTTTTGGCGAGAGTTCCAACCTGTTTTTCCGTTTCTTTTCCAAATACAATTCTGGTCGGTGTATACTGCGTAAATGAATGCATAATTAATCCTCCATTCTAATCTAATTTCTGGTTAACTTTACAACAATTTCTTCTGCAATCTCCTCAACTGTTTTACGGTCCGTACTTACCACAATATCTGCTGCCGCTTCATATTTTGGCCGACGTTCCTCCATCATTTTTGAAATAAATTCTATGTTTTTATTTCCGCGAAGCAAAGGTCTGTCATCATTGTCTTTGACACGCTCTAAAATCACTTCCGGAGAAGCTGTTAAAAGAACAACCTTTCCGTTCTTTTTCATCTCTCTTACATTTTCATCTCGAAGAGCCACACCGCCTCCGCAGGAAACGATCTGATTATTCTTCTTTTGCAGTTCAATTAAAAGGTTTGTCTCACAGTTTCTGAAATATATTTCTCCGTATTCTTCAAAAATCTTATTAATGGACATTCCTTCTTTTTTTACAATCACTTCATCCATCTCAACCTGAGGCGAAGCAAGAATAGTACTCAAATACGTAGATACTGTACTTTTTCCGGTTCCCATAAATCCGATTAATAAAATATTGTGTGTAAATAATGTCTTTGCCTGAATTCTGCGGCTGTTCTCTACAATATAAGTAAAAATATCCAAAATCTCATCCTTATATGTATTGTCATCCACATGGGTCAACAACATCTTGCGCTGTCTCTTTTCCTGTTCAGGCTGCAAAATCGGCAATCCGTTTTCCTTCTTGTAAACCATAATCTCTTTGATAATATCCATCCGCTCTTCAAGAACCGATACTATTTTCTTATCGCAAAGATCTAGTCTCTCTCTGATCTCATCTAACTGGTTCATCGTTTGTCTTTCCTTTTCTCTCAATTCTAATGTCACCTGCTGTCAAAATATGCATAACAGGCTTTTTTAGTATAGCATAAAAATCCTGTCATTTTCAATTCTTTCTCTCCAAACCTTTCCATATTATTAATTCTGCCTCTTTTTCAGAAATTCAATAAAATCTCTTACCACAGGTGTTAAATATTTATTTTTCTTTAATACAAGATAAATATACCGTTCAATCACCGGAGATGTAATCGGCCGAATACAGACATCCATTGTATCTAAAAGAGGAATCCTTGGAAGAATGGCGATCCCAAACCCGGCTGCTACAAGACCTGCTACAGAAGAATCTTCCTCACCCTCATAAGCAATTATCGGCTGACGCTTAATTTTGGAAAAGCAGTTGTCAATTACCGGTCTGAGACCACTGTTCCTTGTAAAATACACATAATCATAATCTACCGTATCTAAAAGATTAATCTCCTTTTTCTCAGACAGCGGATGACCCTTCGGTGTGATTAATACCAATTCCTCCTGTCCGATCGGAATAAACTCAAGTTCCTTCTCTCCCTCAATATAAGAAGAAAATGCCAAATCGTATTTTCCGTCTTTTAGTTCTTCAATAATTTTCTTTGTCGTTCCCTGTCCGAAAGAAAACTTAATATGATTTTTCCCTTTTACGCTGAGATAATCTTTAATTAACTGCGGAATAAAGTGACTTCCCAACGTGAAAATATAGCCCATATCAATAAATCCGCCGTCAATGCCAGACGACTCCATCAAAAGTCGTTTTCCTTCATCCAGCATGTCCAAAGACTGTTCCACATACCGCAGAAATAATGCCCCGTATTTCGTAAGACGGGCATTTCGCCCCTGCTTTTCAAATAATTTTACTCCCAACTCATTTTCCAGACAGGAAATTGCATGGCTTAAACTCGGCTGCGTAATTGACAGCATATCTGCAGTTCTCGTATAGTGTTCCTCTTTTGCCAACGTCCGGAAATAATATAAATGATTCAAATTCATAACCATATCCTCAAAATCCATAAATTTTATTTATCAATAGTATAGCACATTCTTCATTGCATTTATATATTCACTTTGCTATAATTATTTTTAGAAAATTATTTAATAAATTGGAGGAATCATAATTATGGCAGCAAAGAATTTCCGTAAATTATTTGAACCGTATACAGTAAAATCCATGACACTTCGAAACCGTATTGTCATGACTCCCATTGGAACAAATTTTGCTGAACATACTGGTGAAGTAAATGAAAGGCTGATTGAATATTATAAACAACGAGCAAAAGGCGGAGCCGGTCTCATCATTATTGAAGGAGCAAGCGTTTACTCCCCTCAGGGTGCAAGTGGATCTTACCAGCTTCGTATTGACCATGATAACTATATTCCGGGACTTTACCGGCTTTGCGAAAGCATTCACGACTGTGGATCAAAGATCAGCATTTTATTAAACCATGCCGGATCTGCAGCCAACGGAACTATTACAAACATTCAGCCGGTTTCAGCTTCTGACATCCCGTCCAGAGTCGGCGGTGACATCCCAAGAGCGCTTTCCGAGGATGAGATTCTGACCATCGTGGATAAATTTGCACAGGCAGCAAAACGTGCTGTTACTGCTGGTTTCGATGCTATCGAAATTCAGGCCGGACACGGATATCTGTTAAATCAGTTCCTGTCCCCGACAACCAATGACCGTAACGATGAATTCGGCGGCTCCAAAGAAAATCGAGCACGTTTTGTCACTATGGTATTAAAAGCAGTTCGAGATATGGTTGGTGAGAATACTCCTATCTTTTTGGGTATCAGTGCAGATGAATTAGCAGAAGGTGGAAATACTCTGGAAGATACTTTGGAAATTGTAGAATATTTCAAAGACTATGTTGATGTATTCTGCGTCTCTGCCGGACTGACCTGTTCTATTCAATATCAGTATGATGCTGATTATCTTCCGGATGGATGGAAATCCTACATGTCAAAAGCTATTCGGGAAAAAACCGGAAAACCATGTCTTACCAGCGGAAATATCCGTGAACCGGAAGTTGCAAACCGGATTCTGGAAGACGGGGATGCCGATCTCATTGCGATTGGCCGCGGACTAATTGCAGATCCTGAATGGGTAAACAAAGTACAGTTTGGAAATACAGATGACATCAATCGTTGTATCTCCTGCAACAACGGATGTACCGCGACTCTGACGGATGAACCAATGCGCTGCAGCATTAATCCAGCTGTTGTTTCCGGTTCTTATTATAAAAACCGCAAGTTGAAAAAACCTTGCAATGTTGTTGTTGTCGGTGGTGGTACCGCAGGATTGGAAGCAGCATGTACTGCTGCTGAAGTCGGATGCGCAACCGTATTAATTGAGAAAAGCCACCAGCTTGGCGGTCTTGCACGGCGTGTCGGACAGATGCCAAACAAACGCCGTCTTGGATATTTCCCTCAGTACTTAGAACACCGCGCTATGGGACTGAAAAATCTGTTTATCTGTAAAGATACAGAAGCTTCCATCGATTTTATCGAAGGTTTTAAACCTGACATTGTCGTAAATGCAACCGGTTCAAAACCACTCCTTCCAAATATACCTGGATTAAAGGAAAACTTAGAAGCCGGCAATGTATCTACAATCTTCGATCTTGTAAATAACGTAGAATCTTATCCGGAAGATTTAAGCGGTAAAAAAGTCGTTATTATCGGTGGTGGAAACGTAGGACTGGACGTCGTAGAATTCTTTGTTCCGAGAAAAGCAGACGTTACAATTGTAGAACAGAAATCTCACTTCGGAGAAAACCTTGATTTTATTACCAAAACCGGTTCTCTGGAATTTATGAATCGAAACCATGTAACACAGTATCCGAACGCTTCTCTTCTGGAAGTTAAAGAACACAGCTTTGTAGTAAGACATGACTATAAAGATCTGGATCTTGATTTTGATTATGGATTTATCTGCCTTGGTATGGAATCTGCGACACCGGATCTTCAGGAACTGTACAACCACTTCATCTACGAAGGAATTGAAGTTTTGAATATCGGTGACAGTGCTCAGACTCGTCGAATTATCGAAGGTGTGAAAGAAGGACGCGATATTTTAGTTGCTCTGGAACGCCAGAACTTTATCTAAATCCTTAGAAAATTATAGATAATAAAAAATCCCACATTGCGGGATTTTTTATTATCTTTGTTTCTTTTTATAGTAACTGCGAAGTACAATCTTTTCAAGATATCGTTTTAAAACAATCTGAATCTCTTCCTTAGGGTGCATCGGAGCCACCAAAATACTGTGAATCCCTGTACGGTTTGCTCCGTAAATATCAGTAAAGAGCTGATCTCCTACAAAAAGCGTATTTTTCTCATTGGTTCCCATAAGCTTCATTGCATGGCGATATCCTTTTCTCATTGGTTTGCCTGCTTTATATATATAATGGCGCCCTCCCACTGCCTGGCAGAACTTCTTCACTCTCGGTTCTTTATTATTACTGGTAAAGCAAAACTCATATCCGATATTACGAAGTCTGGAAAATAATTTCTTAGCACGATCATCTGCCGGCGCATTGTGCGGAACTAAAGTATTATCGACATCAAAAATAATGCCGCGGTATCCTTTCTCATAATAATATTCAAAGTCGATATCATAAGTACTCTTTATATTCTCTGACGGGTAAAATTTATGAAACATGTCTTCTTTCTCTCCTTGTTTCGTTTTTTTTATTTTATAACAGCCACCCCATTTTCGCAATACTTTTCCCAATCTTCGGTACCACTTACGCCGTCCACTGAATTTTCACCACTTTCACACTTTAATTCCATGCATTTTTATTGTATAATAAATTATGTTACAAGATCCACTTCATTTTAATTCAGAAGCGAGAACTTCTATGAACTCTAATTTCATCACAAGATCCAAAATTGATAGTATCGTCGAACACAAAATTGACGAAATGTCTAAAGACCCCGAATCAGCCCTAAAATCGCTAGAACAGATTGTACATCGATTTTCTTTCGGACATTTTCAGATTCCTGTTTTTTCTGTTATCGATCATCTTCTTGCAAATCAGGACAGTTCTTATTACTTTATGATTCAACGAATTCTCGAACAAACATCGCACTCCGCAATTAAAAACCTTGGGATTCTTCTGGGCTATAACAGTTGGACTTATGGAGCCAAGCTGCTGCGCAGCACTTCTGAAAAGCTAGGATACTGCATTCCCTGGAATATCACATTTCGCTGGGATCCGTCCCGCTCAGATAAGATGAACCTAAAATACATAAAACGCCTCGTAGCTGACGGAAATAAATTAGGGATCTATTCCTTCACAATTCGTCAGGAAGTCGCCATGCCGATTCCGGGAGAGCTTTTTGATTTGTTTGCCGATCATTCCGACTGCATCTTTTTCTGGATGCTTCCGGACCAGCCGCTTGCCCCTATTCATTTTCACATGCTGGAAGAAACAGAAAACGTCCTTGTTTTTTTTGAAGGAAACGGAACCGAAACGGTACGCAATGTTCAATTAACTAAAGAACACCACACCCTCTATGGCATCCACTATACCTACTCCGAAGATGATACACCTTATCTTTTTTCTGATCGAATGACCGAATATTTTCCTTTCTACGATTCCTTATTTGTTGTGATGATTGCCGATGACTCCTGTCCGCAGTTTCTCAAAGACCGGTTCTCAAAATACGCCTATTCCATACGAACCGATCAAAATCTTCCGTTTATTCTTTTAGATTATTATTCTGATCTAATGCGCATCAACAATCTGATTTCCGGAAAACAATGTATTATGGAATTTTCTTCCGAAGGAGATTTACTGCAGCCTGTAGCATCGTCTTTCTCAGAAAATCAGATAACATCCGACCTTCATTTAAACTGGTATTTAGCATCCTATATGCCTCCGCTTATTCCGCCAAAAACAAAACAGACATGGAGAAACTTTCTTGAAAAAATTCCTCTTTAATTTTATATTTTGCTTTTTATAGAAAAAGTGCAGAAATCCCAAATTTCTGATTACTGCACTTTTTTCTTCATTTTGTTTCAGCATTGCGGCAACAGAGCGAACGCCCAATGTCATCGTTCAAGGCTTAAATATGCGTCATAAACATCTTTTGAAATGTTTTTCTGAATTTCCTGATAAATCGGTTCTGAAGCTTTTCTTACATCTTTCTGTACTTTTTCGTCCAGCTTCACAATCTTAGTTCCACTGTCTTTGATGACTTTCACTCGATCTGCAATACGCTGGTCAGAAGCTTTTCTTGCATACTCTTTCGCTGTCTCAGACGCCTGCATAATAATCTTTTGCTGATCCTTCGGAAGATCCTGGAAGAATTCATCGCTGACAATCAGTGAAATATAATGTGGAAGATGGTTCGTTTCCACCACATAATCCTGCTGTTCATACAATTTACTGGATACAATAACTTCATATGGATTTTCCTGTGCGTCAATGGTTCCCTGCTGAAGACCAATGTACACTTCACTAAATGTCATCGGAGTCGGATTAGATCCGAGAGCTTTCCAAAACTTCAAGTGATAACTGTTTTCCATGGTACGAATCTTCTGTCCTTTAAAATCACTGATATCTTTAATGTTTTTATTCGTGGACATAACACGGAATCCCTGATCAGCATAGCCAAGAAGCTTGTATCCGCCCTTTTCATACACTTTTTCCATTTTACTGTAAAAATTCGGATTATCTACGGCATCTCTTGCTTCCTGGATCGTTGAAAACGCACTCGGAAGGTCAAAAACCGCGGTATCCGGAAGGAATGTTACCTGAGGCGCCGTATTCTGTACAACAAACGGGATATCCCCGTCTTTGCAGCTCTCCAAAAGTTCCCTGTCACCTCCCAGAGTACTGTTGGGATATACCTCAATCTTCATTTTTCCATCGCTTAACCGTTTGACTTCCTGAGCAAATTTTTCTGCATAAAGCTGTGTTACCGTATCCTCAGGGCTGGATGTTCCAAGAGGCCATGCATAGCGTTGAACCTCGTCTTTTCCCTGCTTTTTCTTACATCCGGTCATTCCAAATCCAACGACAACCGCCAACAACAGCGCCGCTGATCTTTTTATTATTTTTCTCATAAAAACCTCCTACAATAACACCAGACTGATCTGCGGAATAAAGATAATTAGTATCAGCGCAAATAAAAAGCATATGATCAGAGGCATTGCTTTTCTTGCAATCTGCATAATCGGTATTTCTGTCAGGGAAGATGCCACAAACAGATTGACTCCAATCGGCGGTGTTACGAATCCAATGGCAAGATTGACAACCATCATAACGCCAAAATGAATTGGGTTCATTCCGATCGCTGTGACAATCGGAAGAAGAATCGGTGTCAAAATCAAGATTGCAGGAGTGGTATCCATGACCATTCCGACAATTAACAAGAATACATTAATTACAATTAAAATTACAACTTCATTCTGGAAGTTCCCTAAAATCCATTCGCTGATTGTCTGTGGCACCTGCATCAGAGTCAGAACCCTGGAAAATGCGATAGATGAAGCTAAAATAAACAGAATCGGCGCATAAGTTCTGACACCTTCCACCATCATCGGCCAAATGTCTTTCACGGTCATAGACCGATAAATCAGCATACTTACAATCAGAGAATAAAATACAGAGATTACCGCAGCCTCTGTCGGTGAAGCAATTCCTGTATAAATACATCCAAGAATAATAACCGGACTCAAAATCGCAAAAAAGCTGTCTTTCATTACTCCGATAAATCCTCTCTCATGAAGATCATCCACCTCTTTTTTTATCTTTTCTTTATCTTCTCCATATCGTTTACAATAAAAAACAGCATAAACCATCATAAGAAGTCCGATGAGAAGTCCCGGTACAACACCAGCAATAAACAAATCACTAACAGATTCTCCGGATGCCATTCCGAACATAATAAATGGAATACTCGGCGGAATAATAACTCCCAGTCCTCCTGCCACTGCCACGATTGCAGTTGCAAAAGTCTTATCATATCCAAGTTTAATTAAAATCGGAATCGTCATACTTCCCACGGCGGCAACGGTTGCAGGACCGGAGCCGGAAATTGCACCGTAAAACAAACAGGTTACGATAACCGCACAGGGCATCCCTGCTGTAAATTTTCCAATAAAAAATACAAATACATCAAAAATCTTTTTTGAAATTCCGCCTTTTGCCATAATCATTCCGGATAATACAAACATCGGAACTGCCAAAAGCGGAAAACTGTCAATTCCGCCCAACATAGAACGGATTACAAACTGTCCGCTGGCGGTAAATGACGGATCAAAAACTCCCGGAAGTACAGAAACAATTCCAAGAGTAATAGAAATCGGAATCGCAATAATTAAGCATACGAAAAAGATAAAGAACACTACTGCTGCTGACATATCTATTTTTCCTCCTTATCTTTTTTTATAACAATTTTAAACTCGATAATCCAACGCTGAATAATTCGAAATGCGACTAACACAAAGCTTACCAGCGGCGCAGCCTGAATATAATACATTGGAATCTGGCATGCGGGACTTACCTGTCCGCTCTCAAAAGCACTTTTTAAATAAAGAGCTGCATATGGGATCAAATAAAAGAACAACAGCAGCTCAAACGTATGATTGACAACCTTAAACAATGCCTGTCCTCTTCTGGGAAACATTCCCACAAATTGTTCAATCTTAATTGAAATACATTTTTTGGTACAATAACTGACACTGATAAATCCTGACCAGATAAACAAATATCTTGTAATCTCTTCAGACCAGGATAAAGACGCACCCAGTGCATATCTTGCAAATACCTGAATCCCCATAATCAGAGTCATTGCAATTAACAGCATAACCATGAGAAACTCTTCCAGATTCTCATCTAACCATTTTAGCATATGTCACCTCTCTCTACTTTTATCTAAAAGTTTTTGTTCGAATGGTAAAATTTTAACAATTTACCTTACTAAATTATACAAAAAAAAGAGTCATTCAACAAATAAAAATTGTAAATAGAAATGATAAATATTTTCTATTATTTCAAAAAGGCCAAAGAAAAGGGAAGATATTTCTACCTTCCCTTCCTGCTCGCATTTTATTTTACTCTATAACCCCTGCTTCTCATGAAGAAACTGAAGCATATCGTTTAAGTCATTTACTGCTGCCTGTCCAGGTGCAGAAGCTTTTTTCGCTGCGCCAAATGTAAGGGCTGAACCAAAAACTTCTCCTGCAAGACGGCTGATCAGACCCATACCAGCCATAGACATGGTAATAATCGGACGATCCGCATGGTCTGTGTACATTTCTTCTGTAGCACAAAGTAATGTTAAAACATCGCGTCTGCATGTTGGCATAACCGCAATTTTAGGAATATCTGCGCCTAATTCCTGCATCTTGCAAAGACGTCCTACGATTTCATCTTTCTCCGGTGTCTTATCGAAATCATGATTGGATGCCACAACTTTGACTCCACACTCATGAGCAGCCTCTACGATATCTTTTACAATATCGTCTCCGGTAAAGACTTCTACGTCCACCAAATCCACATATCCTGTTTTGGCTGCTGCAATATTTAATTCTTTGTAAGGCTCTGCTTCGATTGCTTTTTCTCCGCCTTCTTTTGATGTACGGAAAGTAAACAGAATTGGAGTATCTTTCAATACTTCTCTTAAATCTTTTAATGCATCTTCTACTTTATCAAACTCGAAAACTCCTTCAAACCAATCTACACGCCACTCTACGACGTCAACCGGAATGCTGTCAAATGTTTTCGCTTCTGCAATAATCTCATCTTTTGTTACACCGACAATCGGAACACAAATTTTAGGCACACCGCTTCCGATTTCAATGTTGCGAACTTTTACTGTATTCATTGACATTTCCTCCTATTTTGATGCTTCTTCTGCATTCTTAAGCAAAACTCCGTATCTTGCATTAACAAATACTGCCAGAAGAACTCCGATAATTGTGATTACAATATTCATCATGATAACACTTGTAGATGTCATTTTCGCTGCTGCTGTTAAGATGGTATAATTGCAAAGACTAGATGCAATCATAACCAGACTTGTAATTGTTCCCTTGATTTTCGGGAATAAGTCGTTAACAACTGCTGTTGCCATCTGAAGCACTCCGCCGGCTGCCGCATAACCGATTACAAAAGCACCGACATAGCAGATCATTGGTGTTCTGATCATATAAACAAGAACTAACATAGCAAGTGAAATTGCAGGATAGATAATTAAGAATCTTACCTGTTTAAATTTTGTAATTAATGCACTGGTTACAAATAAAGCTACCATAGTTCCGGCAGAATAGTAAGTCTGCATTACAGACACACTTTCAGATGGAATCTTAGCAATCTGTGTACCAAATGTCTGTGCACAGTTTAACCATAACTGGAAAGTTGCTGTACTTGTAAATCCGATCAAAATTAAAGCAACACTTTCTATAGAGAAATGTGCATTCTTTAAATTACTGATAAATGATTCTGATTTTCCGCTCTCAGAAGTTGCCGGGAACGGTGCAAAAATTGCCAGAATTCCGAGAACTGCAATCGCAATTCCTCCTACTAACGGAAGCATCAGATAAGACATGCTTGTTCCTGCTGCCACACCTAAGAAGAAAGGCATTAATAACTGTGCAACAGAAATAAAGAACTTAATTCCCATTGTTGCAATTCCAGTATATTTGTAAATAATTTCAGCAACTGCAGGATATGTAGCAGTATCTAAGAAGGAGTTTGCAATACCACCTAAAACTGCTGCAATATAAGCAACGGTTGTGTTTGGTGAAAAGGCAATTCCAACAAAGAAAATTACATAGGAAGCACATCCGATTAATACGGAAATACGACGTCCCAGTTTATCAGATAACGGTCCCGCAAACGGAAGGGAAATCAAACGTCCCAGTCCCAATGCCGCAGCAATGGATGTAACCGCCATAACATCATTTAATCCCCAGTTCTTCGCAAGAAGCTCTTTTACAACCTGCTGACTTAAAATAGAACATCCGATTCCGTGAATAAAGTAGTTTAAATAAAGAATCAGAGCACTTGGCAAAAATTTCTTATCCATTTTTTATTTTTCCTCTCAATTTTAAAATTTCTTAATCGTATTTAATATCTAATACTTCTTTCATGTGATCAATTGGCATATGTTTTCCTGTCCACAGATGGAAAGCAGCATCTCCCTGGAATAACATCATTCCAAGACCGTTCATTGTCTTACATCCAACTTCTTTTGCCATCTTTAACAGCTCTGTCTCTCTTGGAGCATAAATAGTATCTGTGACAATCAGGTCCGGACGGAAGAAAGATTTGTCAGGAACTACAGACTGTCCTTCCAGCGGTTTCATTCCAACACCAGTTGCCTGTGCAAATAAGTAGCTGTCTGCGATTTCTTCTCTTAATTTTTCTTTGTCATCCAGATCATAAAGATTTACGATACAATCTGTATTCTCACGAATCTTCTTTACTGTTTCTTCTGCGTTTGCCCAGAATTTATCTTTAATATTGAAGATAGACATTTCTTTTACACCGTCTAATGCTGCCTGAATCTCAATCGCTGTTGCAGCTCCGCCGGCACCTGTAATTGTCATTTTTTTACCGATTACATCAATATCGTTGTCTTTTAAAGACTGCATATATCCGATACCGTCTGTAATATGTCCGATCAGTTTTCCGTTGTCGTTTACGATTGTATTTACAGCTCCTGCCATTTTAGCAGCCGGAGAAAGTTCATCTAAATACTGTCCTACAACGGTTTTGTTCGGCATAGATACGTTGGAACCAACCAGTTTCAGTGCGCGAAGCCCTTTTACTGCATCTTCCAATGTGCTGTTATCTACTTCGAATGCAAGGTAAGCATAATCCAATCCCATTGTTGCAAATGCCTCGTTGTGCATTGCCGGTGAGCTTGAATGTCTGATTGGATATGCCATCAGACCGATTAATTCTGTGTGTCCTGTGATTCTCTCTGCCATAGTTTTCTCTCCTTAAAAAATTGTATGTTCACTGCTTCATTCACCCAAAAGTTAATTTTTTAACAACCTTATGTCTATATTATAACTTAGAATCATTGATACTTCTAATATATCTTTTCGTGTTTTTTGATAGCTTTTCGCTATCAATCATGGTACAATGACCATAGAAAAAGAGCTATTATATAAGGAAGGTATTTATGAATTTAAATCAGCTTTACTATTTTCAAAAAATTGCAAAACTCCAACATTATCATCAGGCAGCAAAAGAATTAAACATCTCCCAGCCAAGTTTAAGCCGCTCTATTTCAAACCTGGAAGATGAACTTGGAGTGTCTTTATTTCAAAAAAACGGTCGTAATATCGAATTAACAAAATACGGGCGGATCTTTTTAGAACATGTAAACCGGATTTTAGAAGAAATCAACATTGCTGAAAATAAAATGAAATCTCTTGCCGGAAGCCGCAGCGGACATATTGATATCGGGTATGTTTTTCCCCTTGCTAAAACCTATATTCCACGAATGGTCCGCAATTTTTTAAATCAGGAGCAAAATCACGAAATTACCTTTTCATTAAGTCAGGAAATTACCAGTCAGCTGATTGTCGATTTAAAAGCGGAAAAATATGATATTATCTTCGGTTCTTATGTTCCGGATGAACCTAAGATTGAATTTATTCCGGTTGTCAATCAGGAAATGGTAATTATCACCCCCCCGGAACATCCTCTAAAACATAAATCATCTCTTGTTTTAGAAGATCTGCTCTCTTATCCGGTGATCGGATACGACCGCACTTCCGGACTCGGACAGTACACCCATTCTATCTATCGGCAGAATCATATGGAGCCTTCCATTGCTTTTGAGACATCTGATGAAAATGCCATTGCCTCCCTGGTAGCAGAAGATTTCGGAATCGGATTTGTCGCACATGTAGAATCACTCCGCGAATATGATATAGAAATTCTTCACCTGACGAATATGAAACCATATCATACTGTTTATATGGCGTACTTAAAAGATAAGCCTATGATCCCGGCAGTTCGCAAATTCATTGATTTTGTCAAGAAAACCATAGATAAAATTTATTAATTTTTCAAAAAACATTGATTTGTTAAATAATTAACTCTGTGTTATGATAAAAACATCATAAGTCATTCACCCAGATTTTATGATAACAGCCTCTTGGAGATTATGGATTTACTTTTTTTGGAGGTTTCAATTCTTATGAAATGCAATTATAAAAATATTTTTTCACCGCTGACCATTAAAAATATGACTATAAAGAATCGTATTATGATGACTCCAATGGGAACAAACTACGGAGAACAGACTGGTGAGATGAGTTTCTTACACATTGACTATTACACTGAAAGAGCAAAAGGCGGCGTTGGATTAATCATGGTAGAAAATGCCAGTGTAGACTCTCCTCTTGGTTCTAACGGTACAACTCAGATTCGTATTGATCACGACAATTATATGCCACGTTTCTTTAAATTATGTGAAACACTGCATTCTCACGGAGCATGTGTTGGTATTCAGTTAAATCATGCCGGTGCTTCTGCTCAGTCTAAGAGAACAAATATGCAGCCTGTTTCTGCATCCAACATTCCATCAAAAGCAGGCGGAGAAATTCCTCGCCCGCTGGAGACAGAAGAAATTTGTGCCATTGTAAAAAAATACGGAGAAGCTGCTGCACGTGCTCAGGCATCCGGATTTGACTGTGTTGAAATCCATGCAGGACATTCTTATTTGATCAGCCAGTTCCTCTCTCCTACAACTAACGTAAGAACTGACGAATTTGGCGGATGTCCGGAAAATCGTGCACGTTTCGCAAAACTTGTTATCGAAGAAGTAAGAAAACAGGTTGGACCGATGTTCCCTATTTTCGTTCGTATCAGTGCAGAAGAATTTATGGAAGGCGGAAATACTCTGGAAGACACTTTGGAACTGCTCTCCTACTTCCAGGAAGAAGTTGACGCATTTGATGTATCTGCCGGATTAAATGGTTCTATTCAGTTCCAGATTGATGCCAACTACTTAAAAGACGGTTGGAGATCTTACATGGCGAAAGCCGTAAAAGAAAAATACGGAAAACCTTGTGTTACAATGGGTAACATCCGTGATCCTCATGTTGCAGATGATATTCTGGGACGTGGAGATGCCGATATCATTGGTATGGGCCGTGGATTAATTGCTGACCCTCACTGGGTAAAGAAAGTTGCAACAGGACGTGAAGATGAAATCCGTAAATGTATTTCCTGCAACATCGGATGTGCCGGAAACCGTATCGGAGTTAACCGCCCAATCCGTTGTACCATCAATCCAACTGTTAACTCCGGTTTTGACTATAAAAAGAAAAAAATTAACAAAGCATGCAACGTTGTTGTAATCGGAGGCGGTACTGCAGGTCTGGAAGCCGCATGTACTGCAGCAGAAGTCGGATGTACAACTTTCTTATTTGAAAAAAATGAACATCTTGGCGGATTATCTGTAGAAATCTCTAAGATTCCTGATAAAAAACGACTGAGAGATTTCCCTGATTACCTTGTAAATCGTGCATCTAAACTTACAAACTTATTTGTATTTAAAGGACAGGAGGCTGCTCTTCCGCTGATTAAAGCACTGCATCCAAACATCATTGTCAATGCTACAGGATCTAATCCTTTGCTCCCTCCAATTCAGGGACTTCACGATCACATTGACAAAGAAGGATCTAAAGTTGCTTCCATCTCAGGTATGATCAACAATTTAGCAAACTATCCTGAAGATTGTACCGGAAAGAAAGTTGTTGTAGTTGGTGGTGGTGCTGTCGGACTTGACGTCGTAGAATATTTTGCACCAAAAGGCGCTGAAGTCAGCATCGTAGAAATGATGCCACAGATTGGTAAAGACTTAGATCCTGTATCTAAATCCGGAACTAACGCATTAATGAAAGAGCACAATGTAAATCAGATGCCAAACACTGCACTGTGCGAAGTAAAAGCAGACTGCTTTATCGTTAAAGTAGATGGTGAAGAAAAAGAACTTCCATTCGATTATGGATTTGTATGTCTTGGAATGAGAGCCAATGCTCCAATCCTTGATGAAGTTCGTGAAGCATTCTCTGATTCTGATGTTGAAATTTTAAATATCGGAGACAGTGTTCGCGCAAGACGAATTATTGACGGTGTACAGGAAGGTCATAATATTTTAAATATTCTTTCTGATTTAGATTATCTATAAGAAATTTTTCCTATAATTAGTAATGCTATCACAAAAAGCTGGAGATTATCTCCAGCTTTTTTTCATCAAGTATACTAAATTTCTTCCAATGCTGTGGTTGGTCTCACAGCATCTCCTCCCACCGGAGCCAGCAGAACCTTTCCGGTTCCTCTGTAGACATTTACCAATCCTTCTCCACTGGCTGCGGAGCCAAGAAGAGATTTGCCGGATCGCTCAACTGTAAAATCAAGACTTCCACTCCAGGCAATGGCAAAGTTGCCGTCAACTTTCAAAACATCATTTTCTAATGTAACCTCTATCAGTTCTTCTCTGGGACACTGAGATTCCAGACATACAACACCGTCTCCCTTAATCCCCAGATTAAACAGTCCTTCTCCTCCTGCGACCGCAGAGGAAAAATTACTTCTTGCCACTGCTTTATGCTTTAATTTTGCATCACATGCAAGGAACAGTCCGTCGTCCAATACAACGGAACCACCCCACTCGCTGACATCCAGCAGTAAAATATATTTATATGTCGGTTCCAAAACCAAAGTCCCGGTTCCTTTATATTCCGGTTTAATTGCAGACTCTCCTGTCACCTTGCTTCTCACAGCCTTGGAAAATAGATCTCCCGCCCCTTTAATTCCGGTAGTTGCTGCCACATCTCCGACCATCCACTGCATAGCTCCTGCCTGAAGTGTGATATTTGCCTTTGATAAATCACAGACAACCTGCTTTTTTCTCACGTTCATCTGATCACAAAAATAAGCGATCTGAGCATCCCACGGGGTAACACTTAAATCTCTCCGATACTCAATTACCTGAAATGGGCCCTTGGCATCAATCACTCTTACATCGTCATTATCAAAAAAATTACGAATTGAATACATATCCTGCACCTCCTGTGTCTTATATGATTCATGAACTGTAACACCTTCAGTCTAGCATATTCTGTGATCTTCGTCTATTGATATCTGATTTGGAACCGATACTGCTTATTTTACATCCTGAAAAGCTTCCTCAAGATCTTCGATAATATCAGCGATATTTTCTGTTCCAATGGACAGTCTCACCGTATTCGGATAGATCCCCTGATCTTTTAATTCTTCTTCATTTAACTGTGAATGTGTTGTGGATGCCGGATGAATCACCAGAGATTTCACATCCGCCACATTTGCAAGCAGAGAAAATAACTCTAAATGATCAATAAAATCTTTTGCCTTCTGATCATCTCCCTGAATCTCAAATGTAAAGATTGATCCTCCTCCATTTGGAAAATATTTTTTATATAATTCCTGCTGTTGTTCATCCTCAGCCACAGAAGGATGATGAACTTTCTGTACCTGTGGATGATTCTTAAGATATTCTACAACTTTCAATGCATTTTCCACATGGCGTTCTACACGCAAAGACAAGGTTTCCAGGCCCTGTAAAAAGATAAATGCATGAATCGGAGAAAGTGTGGCTCCTGTATCACGAAGTAAAATCGCACGGATTTTCGTAACAAACGCTGCCGCTCCTACTGCCTTGGTAAAACTGATTCCGTGATAACTTGGATTAGGCTCTGTCAGGGACGGAAATTTCCCGGATGCTTCCCAGTCAAATTTTCCACTGTCAATGATCACACCACCAATGGTTGTCCCGTGTCCTCCGATAAATTTTGTTGCAGAATGAACTACAATATCCGCTCCATATTCAATCGGACGCACCAGATAAGGTGTCGCAAATGTATTGTCTACGACCAGCGGAATCTTGTGAGCGTGGGCTATCTGGGCAAGCCTTTCAATATCCACAACTTCTGAATTTGGATTCCCCAGAGTTTCGATGTGAATTGCCTTTGTATTTTCCTGAATCGCAGATTCCACTTCTTCATAGTTAAAAGGATCTACAAAGGTCGTTGTAATTCCATATTCCACAAGTGTGTGTGCCAGAAGGTTATAAGTTCCTCCGTAAATATTTTTTGCCGCTACAATGTGATCTCCCGCATGGGCAAGATTCTGAAATGTATATGAAATTGCTGCCGCTCCGGAAGCAACAGCTAATGCTGCCACACCTCCTTCCAGCGCTGCAATCCGCTGTTCAAAAACATCTTCGGTCGGATTTGTCAGTCTGCCATAAATATTCCCCGTATCGCTTAATCCAAACCTTGCGGATGCATGCTCACTGTTTCGAAATACATAGGATGAAGTCTGATAAATCGGCACTGCCCTTGCATCTGTAACCGGATCCGGCTGTTCCTGTCCTACGTGAAGCTGTAATGTTTCAAATTTATAATCTCTTTTTTTGCTCATTTTCATATCTCCTTATTTTCAATCTTATATTTCCTATCTAATTACAAGGATATATTATCATGATTGTTTCCTTCTGTCTAATATGAAAGATAAGCATCTAGTTATAAGTAATCCTTATAACCAGAGTGTTAATACATAATCTTCCAACATGTCAAATTGCTTGATTTTACTAGGTTTTTAATTATAAACTTGACTCCATTTCGGTTGCCTGACTCCATTTTGACTCCATTTTTATCAATTAATATCTAACAGTATTTGTTCTCTGGTTATCTCTTGTTTTGGGTATGCTGCATTTAATTTGTCATTTTGTGCTTCTGCATGATCTTGTAATAAATGAACATAAATTTTTTCAGTAATAGTTACATTTGCATGCCCAAGGTATCTTGAAATAACTACCATCGGAATACCAGCTTCAAAACATCTTGTAGCAAATGTATGTCTCAAACGATGCACAGATACAGGTAATAAATAGTCTTTTTCGTCTAATTGAAAATTAACCTGTTCTCTTGCAGTTGCTAAATTCGCATTTAATGTTTGGTTTGGCATTGGCTGTATAAGCTGTGTCTGTTTTTACTATTAAAAGAAAGGAGAAACACGATGTTAGAAACAAAGAAAAGCACAACATTAACAGGAATTGTAAAGGTGAAGGAGGGAGATTTAGAGAAGCATGTTGTTTATTTAAATGCAAACATCCATTCCGAAGGTGATGGAAGTGATGTGATCAGCCAGACCATTCAGGATAAGGAGCTGTACAAGGCAAATAAGGCTGAAATCAGAAAAGATATCGCAGCCTTTACGGAGGAATTTTATGCATTGCAAGATACAGAAGTTACAGAATAGAAACAAAATCGTACAAAATCAAGAATAAAGGAGACTACCAGTATGGAATTAACAAATCTTTTAGCAGAAAATATATTAACATCTTACAATGTTATGATGGATTCTCTTAGTAAAGGAGAAGCTCCAACTCTAATTGTATTTGGGTTAATGAGAAACGTAAACATCTTAAAAAGTGAATTAGAAGCTTATTTAACGATGAAGAAAAAATTAATTGAAAAGCATAATATTACATCAGATGAACAGATAAATACCACACCAGAGGGACAAGCGTTTGTGGAAGAACTAACCCCCATTGCATCAGAAAAAATAAAAATTGAATTTCATAAATTAAACCTCACATTTGAACAGCTATGTGAGAAAATGGAAACTTGTAACGCAATGATCGCAGGAGATGTACGAATGCTGTCATTAATTTGTTCTGATGAAACAACAATTACTACATAATAAAATTACTTAAAAATTGTTTATATTAGTGATTTGTTTCATAAACAATCATTATCATATTTATTATTCGTTAGATAAAGACAAACTATAAATTTTAATACGGAAGGAATAAGCATCAATGTCAGACTTGCAAATTATAGTAGATTTTTTAGAACGTCACTTCTTCTCATTTCTTCTATTCATCTTTTCACTTGTATTTTTTTCAGAAAAATTATTTGGAACTCTTTCTAAATTGCAAGATTTCTTAGGATTTGAAACAAAATGGTCTTTGGAAAAAAAACATCAAAAAGAAGTGATTGACCATCATACAGAAATGTTAGATAAACTAACTGCAATTTTAGACACGCAAATCAAAGATATTAACAATCAAACACAAGATATTCAAGTAATTAAAGACATGATGAAAGAACAGGCTCAATTGTTATGTAATCATAAAGAAGATATGGAACGTCTTTTCGAGCATACAGCGGAATTAACTAAAAAGATTGATACGGCAACATTAATCGATGAAGCTTTAAAAGATGGATTGGCTTCTTTGTTGCGAGATCGTATAAAACAAGCACATCGATATTATGTTGAGCAGAAAAAAGAGATATCAGCAACTGGATTAGAAAATATCAGAGAAATGTATTTGGTTTATCATGATAGATTACATGAGAATGGTGTTGGCAAAAAAATGTACGAAGAAATAAAAGCATTACCTATAAAAAATGATGACATTTATATTTAAGTTATAAAAGGAGGAATATTATGAACAAGATTAAGAGATTTACTAAGAACATTGATTGGAGACAAATTAAACCTCATACAGTTGTAAGTATTATTTTAACTGTTTTGTCATGGATTAATATGGGGCTTACTGCAACAGGACATCCTGTAATTGATGTCAATGAAGATTTTATCAATCAGATTATTGGATGGGTATTTGTATTCGGAACCACCGCATATGGACATTACAAGAATAATAGCTTTACTTGGTTTGCTCAATTAGGTGATCAAGTAGCCTATGCGACAAGAGATGGAAAGTTAACACCAGAAGAAATTGAACAAATCAAAGCTATTGTTGGGGACAAAGATGTTATTGTAAAGGTAGATGCAGATTTGTTTGAAAAAGAATTGGACACCGCAGCTGAAGGTGTTGAAACTGATGATATCGCTGGATAAATAATCTGGAGACAATTGGTCATTAAATAATGAATATTCGAGCAGTCGCTATGTTGTGGCTGCTCTTTTTAATTGACCATAACAATTATTATTTAGAAAAGGAAGGAGCCTGATAATTATGGCATTAAAATTTAAAACATTAAAATGTAATTCAGACAATTATGGTGCGAAAAGAAGTTTAAAAAGTATTAAATGGATTGTAATTCATTATACAGGAAATAAAGGAGATACAAGCAAAGCTAATTGTAAATATTTCCAATCTCCAAATAGAAATGCAAGTGCGCATGTCTTTGTGGATGGTGGAAAATATGTATATAAATCTGTTCCATTGTCAAATGTTGCATGGAGTGTTGGTAAATTATATGTGAAGAAATATGCCGTTAACTGGGAAAAATGCACCAATGCAAACAGTCTTAATATTGAAATGTGTAACTCAGTAGGAAAAGTACCTGACAAGGTATACAAACAAACCGTTGAATTAACAAAATACTATATGAAAAAATACGGTGTTCCAGTGTCTCATGTCACAACGCATTTTTTAACATGTGGAAAGGAATGTCCTGAGCCATGGGCATCTCCTAACAACAAAGGATTTGCTAAATTTAAGAAAGATATTTCAGGATCTACAGTTACAAAGCCTAAAAAATCTTCTTCAAAATTTAAATCATACAAAGTAAAAGTTACTGCCTCTCCTTCTTTAAGAATTCGGAAATCTGCTTCTACTTCTTCTAAGCAAACTGGTTTTTACAAGAAAGGAACCATTGTTACAATTAAAGCAGTAAAGAATGGTTGGGGTCAAACAAGCAAAGGTTGGATTTGCTTAAAATATACAAAAAAATGCTAAAACTAATACTATGAAAAAGAAGATTATGAGCCTGTGAAAAAAATCTCTGTAAATTAGACAAGACAGTGTGAGGATTTTTTGTAAATTGAGATCTTCTATGATAATTATGCGACTTAAGAGCAGTTTTATGCAGTTAAGCCGTTGTTTATTTAATAGCAAAATTGAATGAACATATCAAGTACACCCAGATTTTTCTGGGTGTTTTTTCTTGGCATATTATTTGGAGTTATAGCATTAGTCGGTCAGGGTACATGATTTCTAGTTCCCAATGTACTTTCCCCGGTTGCGGATTGGCATTGTCCATTTTTGCAATTTCAAAAGTACTTAAGTATAGTGCTTTCATTGCACAAAAAAAGAACCTAGTTGATTAAACTAAGTTCCCTTGTGTTGGTTAGTGTTTAATTATTCTGCAATTCCGCCTGGAATTGTCAAGAAAAGTGTAGTCGTATAAACTCACTAAATTCCATTTGCTCCTACGCTGCAAGAAGTGTCTCTTCCTGCAACAATCTATATACGACCGGAGGATAACCTCCTGGATTAGCCGTATAGATTCTTTTTTGATTGTAATAAGT
>OBYP01000583.1_pt1 | contig 30536 bp, 39 predicted proteins | sample 1501461 | NCBI WGS metagenome assembly OBYP01 (sample SAMEA2580201, study PRJEB22360) | human gut metagenome | biome: human gut; feature: human-associated habitat; material: faeces | place: Denmark | collected 2008/2010 | reverse complement strand
AGAATGCAAGCATAAATTTTATTTTTTTTAAATTTTTTTTATAGTTTTTTTAATAATATTTTACAGACGCAAAATATCTGCTTTTTTGTCTTCACGGGTATTGTGTGGTATAATGCCAAAAAAGGAGGGCGACTGTTGATGGGATATAAAATAGCACTGGCACAGACAACTTCGACAGAGAATGCCGAAGAAAATTTAGAAAAAGCGGCAAGATTTCTAAAAGAAGCGTCCCGGGAGGGAGCAGTTCTGACGGTTTTTCCGGAGTATTTTATGAATTATTATCCGGGAAAAGATTATATAGGAAAAGCACAGCCTCTGACAGGGTCTTTTGTAAACGAAATGAAACGACTGGCAAAGGAATATGGAATGTGGATTGCCTTCGGAATGAATCAGGAATCTGACTGGAAGGAAAGAAGTTACAATACGATCGTATGTCTGAGCGATCAGGGCAGAATCATAGAAACCTATCAAAAAGTCCATTTGTTTGATGCTTTTTCATGGAAGGAGTCAAAGGACACTGTTCCGGGGAATAAATTTATGATGCCTGTCAGAACCCCGGCTGGAATTATGGGAATTGGAACCTGCTATGATCTCAGATTTCCGGAAGTTGCAAGAGCTGCGGCTTTTAGGGGAGCACAGATTATGTGTTATCCTTCGGCGTGGGTTCGGGGGGAAGGCAAATTTATGCAGTGGAAGGCGCTTCTGAAAGCCAGAGCTATTGAGAATGAAATGTATGTCCTGGGATGCTGCCACTATAGCAGGGAACATTATATGGGGCGCAGTGCAGGCTTTGGCCCGGATGGAAGGAAGTTATACGAAGGCGGAGAGGAAGAAGAGTTATTGATTGCAGAGATTTGCCCGGAAGAAACGGAACGAGTCCGCCGGACAAATCCTGTGTTTGATAATTGTCGGATCGACTTATATGGAATATTTGATAAGGATTAGATCATTGGTTCATACAGATCTTTGTTTTCGATTGAAATATCAAAATGATGAACCATGCGGATAGAATAATTACTGAGATATTGAATTGCATATTGGATCATATGCTGAATCTCATCGGTAGGATAGTCCGCATAGTTTAAAATCATGCGCAGTTCCATAGAGGTCATCTGATCGATTGCATCAATCAGAGGTGTCTTAAGAGCCATCTGTACGATTTCCTTTTCAATGCCAAAGTCCATCTGAGCAAGGATTTCAAGTTCACGGTCGGTAAGATGACGATATTTATGAATAATTGGACGAAAAAAGACTTTTTCGTTTTCAATCATCATAGGATTATAGGATTGTTCATGATTCATCTCTGATAAAAAGCGTGTGTAATGTGGGTTAAGCAGAATACGATAGTAGGCAAAGATATAAATACAAAGCTGCATTTCAAGAGCCTGTCCGCCGGCAATTTTCCAACAGGCACGGGAGACCTTGGCCCAGACGTTGTTATAGACGGTCATTCCGAGATTTTTCTTATTTTTAAAATGATAGGAAATCAGTGCACGGTTGACATGAGCGTGCTCACAGATTTGATCATATGTGGTGGTGACAAAACCATTTTGGTAAAATAGATTGGTAGTGACATCAAGAATACGCTGCTTGGTCTGTTCACCGGATAAATACGAATGTGACATTATGGTTCTCCTTTTACATCTGCCGTTTGAAAAGTATTTGTCTGGATTAAGTTAAATTATACAATGCACTATGACAAAATTCAATGAGAGGATTGGTTATTTTTGGATACAATTACCAATTCAGCCTTTTAATATGTATTTTGGACGAGTGCATTTTGAGGCAGTTCTTGGTACAATAGAAACGTGGAGGGATCGAAAGATGAAAAGATTAGAAGAAAGTACTTACGGAAAGAAAGCAGGCGAACTGTTTGCAGAAGGATATAATTGTGCGCAATCGGTATTTCTGGCGTTTTCAGACTTCTATGAGATTGATCAGGAGACGGCGGCAAGATTGAGTTCTTCTTTTGGAGGAGGAATGGGCAGGCTTCGTGAGGTCTGTGGAGCAGTCAGCGGAATGTTTATGGCGGCAGGATATATCTTCGGATATGATTCTCCAAAAGATTATGAGGCAAAGAAAGATCATTATGCAAGGATTCAGGCGCTGGCGGAGGAGTTTCGGGAGTGTCACGGAACGATTGTATGCCGTGAACTTTTAGGATTAGATCATAAAAAGGATAAACCGGTTCCGGAGAAGAGAACGGGAGAGTACTATAAAAAACGTCCGTGCCGTGAGATGGTAGAGACAGCGGCATGTATTTTAGAAGATTATCTGGAGAAGAATAAGACAGAGGGATGAAGGAAGAGGTGAGAAGTTTGCTCGGAGAAAAGAAAATTATAAAAAAGATTCTGATAGCAGTAGTTTTAGTAGTTGCTGCCGCAGGGGGCGTTTTGTTTTACAAGAATCATATTGCCATGAACCCCGGAGACACATTGTTAAAATATATGTCTTACGCTGAAGAAGGGGAATACGAGAAGATGTATCAGATGCTCGATGAGGAAAGTCAGAAGGGAATCTCGAGAGAAGACTTCATCAGCCGCAACCAGAAGATATATGAAGGAATTTCCATGAAGAATCTGGATGTTACCATTACTTCAAAAAAGCGGGATACTACAGTGGCATATCGAGTAGAAATGCGCACCAGTGCGGGGAAAATTAAATATGGAAATAAGACTTCGTTTGTGAAAGAAAATCGGAGATACAGGGTCAAGTGGGATGATTCCATGATTTTTCCACATCTTGGTGCGGAGGATAAGGTAAGAGTGAAAACGCTCTATGCAAAACGCGGCGAGATTAAAGACAGAAAAGGCAATCTTCTTGCAGGAGAGGGAAGAGTGTATTCTGTGGGACTTGTACCGGGCAAAATGGATCAGCAGACCATAGGGCAGGCTGCAAAATTGCTGGGAATGACCAAAGAAGAGATTCAGAAGAAATTGGATCAGAAGTGGGTGAACGATGAGTCTTTTGTACCGCTTGTAAAAATGGAAGAATATCCGAAAGAACTCTTAAATATTGCGGGAGTTATGGTTTCCACAGAAACAGACAGGATTTATCCGCTGGGGGAAGCTGCGGCACATCTTACTGGATATGTACAGAACCAAGAAGGCAAAACCGGTTTGGAGAAGTTATATGATAAGCATCTTAGCGGAACAAACGGAGTAGAAATCTGTATTCTTAATGCAGAAGGAGAAAAGAAGCAGTCTCTGGCAGTTAAGGCTCAGATCGATGGAAAAGATTTGGAGACTACGATTGACAGTAAACTTCAATTACTAATTTATGAGCAGTACAAAAGTGATCAGAGCGCCCATGCGGCGATCAATCCTTATAGCGGGGAAGTACGGGCACTTGTCAGTACGCCATCTTACGACAATCAGGCAATCTCCTGGGGAATCAGTACCGATCAATGGAACAAGATTCAGAACGATTCACGGAATCCTATGCAAAACCGCTGGAAAGGAACCTGGTGTCCGGGATCTTCATTAAAACCGGTAATTGGGGCAATTGGTCTTACCGAAAAAAAATTTACAGCGACAGAAGATTTTGGAGATACCAAGACTCAGTGGCAGAAAGATAAAAGCTGGGGAGGTTATTATGTGACAACCCTGCATGGTTATAAAAACCATAATCTGACCAATGCGATGATTTATTCAGATAATATTTATTTTGCAAAGGCAGCATTAAAGATCGGAGAGAATACCCTGAAGTCTGAACTGGATCAGCTGGGATTTGGAAAAGAAATGCCGTTTGTATTCGGTCTCAGTGCATCGTCCTATGGAGCGGATGGATTTACTTCGGAAATACAGCTGGCAGACAGCGGATACGGACAGGGACAGATGATGGTAAACCCGGTACATATGGCTTCCATATATTCTGCGTTCTCAAATGGAGGAAATATGTTGAAGATGCGTCTGGTGAAAGAAAAAGATTCGAAAAAACAGATATGGAAGAAGCAGGTATTTTCAGAAGAGGCGGTAAAATCCGTCCGTTATGCCATGAACCGGGTGGTGGAAGATCCCAATGGAACCGGACATGGAGTGATAATTCCGGGGATTTCTGTTATTGGAAAGACCGGAACTGCGGAGATTAAGAAATCCAAAGAGGATACCAAAGGAACAGAACTGGGATGGTTTGTGACGATTGCGGAGAAAACAAACCAGACCGAGGCACTGGAACTTGTCTCCGTTACAGAGGATGTAAAAAACAGGGGAGGAAGCGGTTATGTGGTTTCAAAAACAAAGAACATTCTCACGTCTTATTTGCAGCAGCCATAAAAATGCAGCAGTACAAAAGCTTGGGATTCTTTTGTTTCTGTGTTTAGCACCTTTGATTTTTGCCGGATGTCAGAATGAGGCAGAAAAGCAAAATGCAGAAAAATCCACAGAGATTGAGACAGAGGATCAGTGGAAGCCTTTAGAGATTCAATCAGAGGAAAAGAAAGCCCAAGATCAGAAAGCAGATGCCATCGAAAAAATCTATGAAAGAGTTGTGCCGGGCGGAAAGATGGACTTCTCGGATAAGGGACAGGGAAAACTTTTGAACGCTCTGGAGAAAGAGGATTGGGCAGCAGCAGATGTGAATGGGTCGCTGTCGTCAAAAAGCAGCCAAAAGGCGCAAACCTTCTACCAACTATGGGAAGAGGGAAAGACAGGAGAACTGGATCTGGTGAAATTAAATCCTTCCGGGGGCTTTAGTCTCATAGCATTGAAAAAACAAAAAAGCGGTGATTACGGAATTTTGACAACGGTTATTCTGGGAGACAACGGAAAATTTTCTATTAGTGAAATGGTAAAATATAAAGTAAAAGATGTATGGATAGAAAAAAAGCAGTTTTGCTGTGAGTTTTATCTCTCAGATCAGGCAGAGCTTCAGACAGACGGAACAATGAAATTTCATCTGAACAATCAATGATTTCCAACAAAATCTAAACTTTTGTTTATAAATTATTCACAGTCTCTTCATTGATATTCCCGCAGACATTGCTTATACTATCTTCTATACCTTGTTATGCTCCGGAGAGCATTCCTTAAGATACTAAAGGAGATGATAGAATAGTGAGGGAAAAAATTTATCAATTTATGCAGGGAAGGTATGGAAATGATGACTTCAACCGATTTTTATTAAAGATTGTTGTGGCAGGATTTCTATTATCTTTATTTACCGGAAAGATTGCGATTGGAATTGTTTCCGTAGGAAGAATTTTCTACTGGATTGCGTTGGTGTGTCTGGTGTATTGCTATATCCGTATGTTTTCCAGAAATATTTACAAGCGTTCCGAAGAAAACCGATGGTTTTTAAATAAGACTGCCGGGATCAGAGATTTTTGGAAGAATCGAAAGTATAGAGCCGGGCAGATGAAGAATTATCACATTTATACCTGTCCCGGATGCGGACAAAAGATTCGGATTCCGCGGGGAAAAGGAAGAATAGAAGTGCGTTGTCCTAAGTGCCGTACGACCTTTATAAAAAGGAGCTAAGATGTTCGGATATATTATTGTTAATAAGCCTGAGATGAAATTTAAAGAGTTTGATATTTATCATGGGTATTACTGCGGACTTTGCAGAAAATTAAAAGAACACTATAAGGCAAGCGGACAGATCACATTGTCCTATGACATGACCTTTGTCCTTATGGTACTTTCCAGTCTGTATGAACCGGAAACAAGAGATGGAATGACCCGGTGCGCGGCACATCCATTGAGAAAACATCCAACAAAAATAAATGAGATTACGGATTATGCAGCACATATGAATGTGCTGCTTACGTATTATAAGTGTAAGGATGACTGGACAGACGACAGGAAAAAGAAACAGTGGATTCTGCAGAAAATTTTAAGACATAAAACAAAGTTTTCCAGAAACTTTTACCGGGAGAAGTGGAAAATAATCAATGATCTGCTTAAGACGTTGACTGTGGAAGAAAAGAATAATAATCAAGATCTGGATTATATGTCAGGTCTGTTTGGAAAAATCATGGCAGAGATTATGCTGTATCAGAGAGATGAATGGGAAGAACTGTTGACCCGGTTCGGCTTTTATCTTGGAAAGTTTATCTATCTTATGGATGCCTATGAAGACATTGAAGATGATTTAAAACATGATAATTATAATCCGTTGAAGCAATTATATGAGAAAGCGGATTTTGAGGATACCTGCCGGCGAATTTTAACCATGATGATGGCAGAATGTTCCCGTGCGTTTGAACAGCTTCCATTGATTGAAAATATTGAAATTTTACGGAATATTCTGTATTCTGGTATATGGTACCGCTATGAACAGGTGCGGGATAAAAGAGAAAAGGAAAAGGAAAAAGAAGATGTCAGATCCATATGAGATTCTTGGGGTATCGAGAGGTGCTACAGAGGAAGATATAAAAAAAGCGTATAAACGGTTGAGCCGGAAATATCATCCGGATGCCAATCTGGATAATCCAAAGGCTGCAGAAGAGAAATTTAAACAAATTCAGCAGGCATATCAGCAGGTCATGAAGGAGAAAACATCCGGTTACAGTCAGGAAGGTTCTTATGGCGGAAATCAGGGGAATCCTTATGGAAATCAAGGAAACCCTTATGGAAATCAGGGAGGGAATCCTTACGGGGAGTGGAATCCCTTTGAAGATATTTTTGGAAATTTCGGCGGATATTACGGAGGCGGACAGCAACAGACAACCACAGGTTATGAGAAGGACAATCACCTGCGGGCTGCCGGGAATTATATTCGCAACGGTTATTATCAGGAAGCGAGAAATGTTCTGGATGGAATGGAATCTTCAAAACGTACGGCACGGTGGTATTACTACAGTGCTGCGGCAAGTCAGGGCCTTGGAAACAATGTAACAGCGATGGAACATGCCAGACAGGCAGTGAATATGGAGCCGGGGAATTATGAATATCAGGCTTTGCTTAACCAGCTGGAAGGGAATGGATCCTGGTATCAGCAGCGTCAGAGTACGTATCAGAGTCCGTATGCGTCCGGCGGTGACTGGTGTATGAAGATCTGTATGTTAAACCTTCTGTGTAATTGCTGCTGTGGCGGAAGATACTGGTGTTAGGAGGAACATTATGAGTAAGATTATTGGAATTGATTTGGGTACAACAAACTCTTGTGTTGCCGTTATGGAAGGTGGTCAGCCGGTAGTAATCCCCAACTCGGAGGGAGGAAGGACAACACCGTCCATCGTTGCATTTTCCAAAAATGGAGAGCGAATGGTGGGAGATCCTGCGAAAAGACAGGCAGTCACCAATGTAAGCCGGACAGTTGCATCTGTAAAACGTCAGATGGGGACCAGCCGAAAGGTAAAGATTGACGGCAAAAAATACAGCCCTCAGGAAGTATCAGCGATGATTCTTCAAAAATTGAAAAAAGATGCGGAGAGTTACCTTGGGGAACCGGTGACGAAAGCGGTTATTACAGTTCCGGCATATTTCAGTGATGCACAGCGTCAGGCAACAAAAGATGCAGGAAAAATTGCGGGGCTTTCCGTAGAACGCATTATCAATGAACCAACGGCAGCAGCATTGGCATACGGTTTGGATAAATCCGTATCTCAGAAAATTATGGTCTATGATCTCGGCGGAGGTACATTCGACGTTTCCGTGATTGAGATCGGAGACGGTGTCGTAGAAGTTCTTGCAACCTCCGGAAATAATCATCTTGGAGGTGATGATTTCGATGCCAGAGTGGTTCAGTATATTCTAAAGGAGTTTAAGGCAGCAGAGGGAATTGATCTCTCAAAGGATGAAACTGCGGTTCAGAGAATTACAGAGGAAGCAGAAAAGGCAAAAAAAGAATTATCTTCTGCTATGACAGTACAGATTAATCTGCCATTTATTACGGTAGGTAAGGATGGACCGAAACATCTGGATCTGACCCTGACCAGAGCTAAATTTCAGGAGTTAACCAACGATTTGATTGAACAGACCCAGGGACCGGTAAATCAGGCATTATCCGATGCCGGGATTACGGCATCACAGCTTCATATGGTTCTATTAGTGGGCGGTTCTACCAGAATGCCTGCGGTCAGCGATAAAGTAAGGCAGATTACAGGGAAAGAACCGGGTAAAAATATGAATCCGGATGAATGTGTTGCTCTCGGAGCGGCAATTCAGGGAGGAAAGATTGCGGGTGAAGCCGGATTAAATGAAATTCTTCTGATGGATGTAACTCCGTTGTCCCTTTCTATTGAAACTGCAGGAGGAATGGCAACAAGACTGATTGAGCGCAATTCAACGATTCCGACCAGATACAGTCAGATATTTACGACGGCGGCAAATTTCCAGACAACGGTAGAGATTAAAGTTCTTCAGGGTGAGCGCGCCATGGCAAGAGATAACCAGGTGCTTGGAACATTTCGGCTAAAAGGTATCAAACGCGCCATGCGAGGTGTTCCACAGATTGAAGTAACATTTGATATTGATGTAAACGGTATTTTAAATGTATCTGCAAAAGATCTGGGAACAGGAAAAGAGCAGTCAATTACGATTACAGCCAGTTCCAATTTGTCAGATCAGGAAATTGAAAAAGCGGTTGCAGATGCAAAGGCATATGAATCTCAGGATCAGGAAAAGAGAGAGGCTGTTGATATTTACAGTCAGGCAGAATCTTTATTGTATCAGGGGGAACAATACCTTGCACAGAAGAAAAAAGAAATGACAAGAGAACAAAAATCAGATATTAAAGCGGCAATTAAGAATTTAAGGAATGCAATGAAGCATGTCAAACCTCAGAATATTACAGAGGAAGACGGAAGAAGAATCAAGGAAGCTGCTGAGACTTTGGAACATAAAATCGCATAGCCAGACAAACGAATAGAGAGAACAAAGAATGGGAAGATTATCTAGTGATAATTCTTCTCATTTTTTTGTGTAGACAAAAGTGTAAACATAGCGTATGATACAAATAGTTAGTCAAAACTAACCAAAAGGAGGAAGCAAATGAGATATCAGACAGAGTTAAGTCAGGTAAAGTGGATCAAATGTATGCAGATGCAGCTTGCTATGCACTGTGCCCCTGTTTTGGCAGATGTAAAACCATCCAACGCAGTCACTCTTGATTTTGCGGATTCGAAAGAACTGGTTCAGTCCTTGAAAGGAACCGAGATTCGATGTGCACTGATTCATTCTGACGAGGGCAAATGCCTGTGGCTTTTGTACCGGGAACGTCAGATGTTAGCGTATCTGATGGAAAAAAAGAACCGGGAATTTTTAGAGAACTGCGGCTATACATCCTTTCAGATTAAAAATATCCTTTATACACTCAGAACACGATATAAACACTATAAAAGCGGACAGGGGGATTTTCCTCATGAACTTGGCTTGATTCTGGGATATCCATTATGCGACGTAGAAGGTTTTATTGAAAATCAGGGAAAGGATTGTCTGTACTCCGGTTATTGGAAAATTTATGGCAATGAGGAGCAGACGAGGAAACTTTTTGATATTTATGATCTGGTCAGATATCAGATGGTAAAACAGGTAGAATATGGGAAATCCATTCGGCAGATGGTGGAATCTTACGAGAATTATCAGATTCCGAAATATGCCTGAAAATAGAAATATCAACGTTCAAAGGAGGATAAGAAATGAACGAGATTATTGTAGCTTACTGGACAGGAACAGGAAATACACAGGCGATGGCAGACTTTGTTGCAGAGGGAATCCGTGAAGGAGGAAAAGAGGCAAAAGTCGTATCGGTAGAAGAAATTAGCGCTTCTGATTTACAGGATGCGCAGGCATTTGCACTCGGATGCCCGTCCATGGGAGCAGAACAGTTAGAAGAGACGGTGATGGAGCCGTTTGTAGAAGAGGTTGCAGGATTTGCTTCCGGAAAAACCATCGGATTGTTTGGTTCTTACGGATGGGGTGATGGCGAGTGGATGCGAACCTGGGTAGATCAGATGCAGGAAGCCGGAGCAAACGTAGTAGGAGGAGAAGACGCAATTTGTCAGGAAGCACCGGATGAAGATGCTCAGGATGAGTTAAAAGCCATGGGAAAAGAACTGGCATCTGTTTAGAACATATTTGAAGATTTAAGATTCTTTATGCCGGGCACAAAATGTCCGGCATAAGCTTTCAGTTAGGAGGGATACGATGAGCGTTGTAATTATCGGAGGACATGACCGTATGGTCTGTCAATATCGGGAAATTTGTAAAAAACACAAATGTAAAGCGAAAATTTTTACACAGATGCCGTCCTCATTGAGTAAAAAAATAGGAAATCCGGATTTGGTTGTCCTGTTTACCAATACCGCATCTCATAAAATGGTGAAATGTGCAGTCAGTGAGGCAAGGACGAAAAACATTGAAGTTGTGAGAAGTCATTCCAGCAGTCAGACGGCATTAATGGGGATTTTAAAAGGTCGATGTGAACAGGCATGCTAAAAAAATGGAAAGAAATTCAAAAAAACTCTTGACGGAATCATTGGGTTAGTTTATACTAACGAACATACAAAGAAACAAAGCATAAAGAGAAAAGAGGAAGCAAGTGATGCCTTTAATTATGGTTGGAATCGGAGAGTCATGTGTGATCCGCAGAGTCGGCGGTAATGGAGAAGTTCGGCGGTTCCTTGAGAATCTAGGGTTCATTTCGGGAACTGAAGTCACAGTTTTGTCAGCAATCGGGGGAAATGTGATTGTAAATGTCAGGGACTCCAGAGTTGCGATTAACAAGGATATGGCGAGACACATTATGGTGTAATGTGCTTGTGATATATGCACTTATGCTTATGAGTGCAGGATAGATTTAGAGAAGAGGAAAGGAGATACAGTTATGACATTAGGAGATGCAGTGGTTGGAACAACTGTCATAGTATCAAAGATTGGTGGCGAGGGTGCTTACAAACGCCGGATTATGGATATGGGAATTACAAAAGGGAGCGAACTTTACATAAGAAAAGTGGCGCCGCTTGGAGATCCTGTGGAGATTACAGTCAGAGGATATGAACTTTCAGTTCGAAAGAATGATGCTCAGTGTGTCGAAGTGAAAGAAGTTTTATAGTTGTAGATTGATGTAAAAAAATCTTCAACAGTTAGTTAGAACAAACATTGGCAGATGCCAAGGGAGGTAAAAAAGAAATGGCTATTAATATTGCGCTTGCGGGTAATCCGAACTGTGGAAAAACCACAATGTTCAATGCCCTGACCGGAGCTAACCAGTATGTTGGAAACTGGCCGGGAGTTACGGTAGAGAAGAAAGAAGGAAAATTGAAAGGTAAGAGAAAAGGGGAGGATATCACAATTACAGACCTTCCGGGTATTTATTCTCTTTCCCCGTACACTTTGGAGGAAGTAGTTAGTCGTGACTTCCTGTTAAATGATCATCCGGATGTGATCATCGACTTAGTGGATGCGACAAACATCGAACGAAATTTATATTTGACCACACAGTTAATCGAGACTGGAGTTCCGGTAGTAATTGCCTTAAATATGGCAGATTTGCTGGAAAAACGTGGAATCAAAATTGATGTGGAACGTCTTTCTATGCTTCTTGACTGTCCGGTAATTGAGACATCAGCACTGAAACAGGATGGTCTGGATGAGGTCGTTGATGAGGCAATCCGAGTAGCCAAAAAGAAAACAGCAGATCTTCCGAAACAGATCTTCTCAAAAGATCTGGAAGCGGCAGTGGAAGAAATTAAAAAAGTACTTCCTTCATCCATCACGGAAGATAAGAAGAGATGGTATGCGGTTAAATTCCTGGAAAATGATGAAAAGGTGACAGAAAATACATCACTTTCGGCATCAGGGCAATCTGTTGTAGAGCAGAATAGGGGAAAAATCGAGAAAGCCAAAGACGATGATATGGAAAGTATTATCACCGATGAGAGATATCAGTTTATTCAGAAGGTCGTGGGAACGACTGTGAAAAAAGGCGGACAGAAATTAACAGTTTCTGATAAGATTGACCGAATTGTGACAAACCGTATTCTTGGTATTCCGATTTTTATTGCCGTTATGTTTGTTGTGTACTATGTGTCCGTTACAACGATTGGTACTCTTGTAACAGACTGGACCAATGACGTATTTGTTGTGGCAATTCAGGATGCCGTCAGCGGATTTTTAGGCAGTATCGGAGCGGGAAGTCTGGTAAAGGACCTTGTGGTAAATGGTATTATCGGCGGTCTGGGAGCAGTTCTCGGATTTGTTCCTCAGATGGCAATTTTATTCCTGTTCCTTTCCATCTTAGAAGATTGTGGTTATATGGTGCGTATTGCTTTCGTTATGGACCGTGTATTCCGTCATTTCGGATTATCCGGAAAATCTTTCATTCCGCTTTTGATTTCTTCCGGATGTGGAATTCCTGGAATTATGGCATCTAAGACCATTGAGCAGGATAATGACAGACGACTTACAATTATGACAGCAACCTTTATCCCTTGTGGTGCAAAACTTCCGGTGATCGCCATGATGGGTGGAGTTATGACAAGTTATGCAACCGGAAGCTATGAAGCAGGAGGCTTTATGGCACCGCTGATGTATTTTATCGGTATCGCGGCAGTTCTTGTTGCAGCAATTATTTTGAAGAAAACCAGACCGTTTGCAGGAAAACCTGCACCGTTTGTTATGGAGCTTCCACAGTACCATGTGCCGTCAGCAAAGACAGTATTACTTCATGTTTGGGAAAGATTAAAAGGATTTATTATCAAAGCCGGAACAATTCTCTTCCTTGCATGTGTTGTTATGTGGTTCTTAGGTGGATTTGGATTTGCAGATGGAAGTTTCGGGGTTGTAGAAGACAGTGCAGATAGTCTTCTGGCAATGATCGGAGGAGCCATTGCACCGATTTTTGCACCCCTTGGTTTTGGAGAGTGGCAGGCAGTTGCATCATCTTTATCCGGATTTACGGCAAAAGAAGCAATTGTAACTACGATGGGTGTTATTGCCAACGTAGCAGGGGATGCATCTGAAGACCCGGTTACGGTTGCACAGGCAGTACAGACTTGGTTCCCGACCTCTGTTGCTGCATTCTCCTTCCTGTTATTTAACCTTCTGGATTCTCCGTGTCTGGCAGCGATTGCAACGATGGCACAGCAGATGCAGTCCAGAAAGTGGTTCTGGTTTGCAATTCTTTTCCAGAATATCTTTGCGTATGTTGTAACTCTGATTGCATATCAGATTGGAACATTTGCAATGGGAGGAGCATTTACAGCAGGAACCGCAGTTGGAATCGTACTCTTACTGATCCTTCTGTTCCTGTTATTCAGACCAGATCCTCATAGGAATGAAAAAGTTTATTCTAAAAGATCAGTTCAGGCATAAACAAAGAAAAATGGAATGAGACCGGATACAGACATCCGGTTTCTTCCTGTATTATAAAAGGAGAAAAAAGATGAACCCGGTGAGTGTTATAATAGTACTTCTTATTTTAGGTTATTGCGTGTTTATTCTTTATAAGCAAAGAGAAAACAAGAAAAAAGGCGGAGGTTGTGGAGGTAACTGTGGAGGATGTGCAGGCTGCAGCAGTCAGCTTCATAAATCAGCCGGTTGCGATGAAGACAGGAGGTAACACGGTTATGAGTCACTCTACAACTTCCATGTTCTATTTCTTTGTAATTGTTATTGCAATTTATTTTGTAGGAATCAGTGTTTATCAGATTTTTCAATTCATGAAAAAGTGGTTGAGAAAGAGAAGATAAAGGCACACAAAAAAGAAATACAGAAAGAGGTGTTGATCCATGGTTGATGCAATTACTATATTAATTGTGATTGTGTTATTGATATTTGCACTAAAAAATTCTCTCAAACATTTTCGCGGAGAAGGAGGATGCTGCGGTGGAGGCAGCGGTGCTTCTAAGGTAAAGATGAGAGAGAAAAGGCTGGATGGACCGGTTATGGGCAAAAAAATTTTGAAAATTAAAGGAATGACTTGTGAACATTGTGTACAGAATGTTACCAATGCGATCAATGCAATAGACGGGGCCTCTGCAAAAGTATCTCTGAAAGAGAAAGAAGCGGTAGTATCTTACGATCGTGAATTAAGTGAGATCGGGCTTCGCAAAGCAGTAGAAGACGCTGGATATCAAGTCCTCTCCATTGGATAATTTGAAGCGAGTTACGCACAATCATTACTATTAGAAAAAAGAACCTGCAATGATGTAGGTTCTTTTTTCTAATCATTCTGATCTTTTAGCGCATCTAAGTGTGCATGAGATTCCAGATGAATCTTAATTGCTTCAAAACTTTCCGGACTGATTACATGTTCAATACGACAAGCATCTTCAGATGCAACTTCTGCCGGAACCCCGAGATTCATCAGCATATTTGACAGGACAGTATGTCGCTCATAGATTGTCTCGGCGATTTCTTTGCCTGATTCAGTCAGGGTAATGTAACCGTCAGAATCAACGACAGCATATTCAGCCTTGCGGAGATTCTTCATGGCAATACTGACACTTGGTTTGGAAAAGTTTAAATAATGTGCGATATCTATAGAACGGACGCATCCTTTCTGTCTGTTTAAAACCAGAATAGCTTCTAAATAATTCTCAGCGGATTCTTGTACTTTCACAACGAGTCCTCCTTTATCTTTTTTATGTCGTATCTGTTTGGCGCAGATACAAATAAATGATTGTTTTATTCTAACACAAATGCAGTGATGTTTCAATGAAAGACGATGTTATGATGATGGAAACATTAAAAAATTTTTTGCAAAAAAATTAAAAATAGAATTGACAAACGAGTTAGATTATGCTAACCTATATACAAGATTAGATGAGACTAACTCATAAACGATCTTTATATAGTATAATCATTTATGAAGCATGAACCATCGGATAAAGTGTTATGCCATAGACTTTATCCGGCGGTTATGCCGAAAAAAGTAAGGCAGGTAACATAGATGTGTCAGGAAGAAGTAGAGAGAACTTTACAAGAGAGTGGAAAAAGAATTACGGAGCAGAGGAAGATTTTGCTGAATGTGATTTTCAATGGAGAGTGGGAGAGCTGTAAGGAGATCTATTACGAAGTGATCAAACGGGATCCTTCCATAGGAATTGCTACAGTATACCGTATGATGGCGACGCTGGAAGAGATCGGAGTCATTGAGAGAAGAAGTATCTATCGAATCAAAGAAACGATGGAATATTAAAACCTACATGTATATAGAAGAGAATTTTAAGAAAGTATTTGGTTTCTTTTTAGGAAATCAGATACTTTTTCTGGTATAGTAATAAAGAGATGTTGGGATAAGAATCAATGAAAGGGGAAATCCGAATGAAGAAAGTTTTGCCGGGACTGATAGCCACAGTTTGTGGCATTATTTTTGTATATAGTGCATGGAAGTTATATGGTTCTTATAGTTCTTATCAGGAAGCGAAAACAACATATCAGAAGCTTCGGAGACAGGTAGTCAAAAAGGATCAGAACAGGGAACGGAAAATTAACTTTAATCGGCTGGAGAAGATCAATCCGGATGTGATTGGATGGATTTATGTTCCGGGAACGAAGATCGACTATCCGGTTGTTCAGGGAGAAGATAATGAGGAATATCTTCATAAAACCTTCGACGGGAAAGAAAATAGTTCCGGGGCTATTTTCATGGATAAAGATGGGAAAAGTGATTTTTTAGCAGATAATAATCTGATCTATGGGCATCATATGAAAAATGGAACAATGTTTGCGGATCTGCTGAAGTTTAGAGAGAAATCTTTTATCAAAAAGAGTCCGTATATTTTTCTTGTGACGCCGGATCAGACCCGGAAACTTCGGGTAATCAGCGCCTATGCCGATAAGGCACAGGGATCAATTCCTATCGTATTTGCCGATCAACAAAGCCGTCAGCAATATTTGAAGACGATTCGTGATAAGAGTGAGGTATCCGTTGGAATATCAGAGAAGACAGAAAATGGGATACAAAAAATTTATACCTTTGTGACGTGCAGCTATGAGAAAGAAAATTACCGGACTTTTGTACATGCGGCAGAGGAATCCGGCAAGTGAGGTTTGAATGAAACTGAGTAAACGCAACAAAAGAGAATTAAAAGGGATTGCGGGATTTTTGATTTTGGCAGCGGCAGCTTTTTTATGGATGATACAGACGATAGGATTTCCCATAAAAACGACGGTGCAGCAGGGAAGAATCCGTGTGGTTGATGTATCTTCCTACAATGGAACCGTGAATTGGAAGAAAGTAAAAGATCAGAAGATTAATCACGCAATGTTGAAAATCGGCTCGGGAATTAACGGAAAGAAGAAAGGAAAAGAAGATCCGAAATTTTCTTCGAATTTTCGAAACGCAGGGTATGCGGCAATTCACAGAGGCGTCTATTATTATTCCTATGCTCTTACAGTGGAGGATGCAAAGAAAGAAGCGAGACACTGTCTGAAACTTTTGAAAGATCATGGAATCGATCCTTCAGATCTGGATCTTCCTGTGGCATTTGATATTGAAGAGAGGGCAGTTTTTAATACCGGAAAAGCTAATACTACGGCAATAACAAAGACATTCTGTGAAGAAATTAAAAAAGCAGGATTTGATCCCATGGTATATTCCGGGGCATCTGCCTTGAAAAATTATTTTTCATATTCTACTATAAAACAATACAAAATATGGGTCGCACATTATACGAAAGCGGAAGCTCCGAGTATTCCGTTTCCATATCAGATGTGGCAGTATAGCAGTTCTGAATCTGTTCCGGGAGCGAATACAGGAAACGGCCGGTGTGACGTGAATTATTATCTCGTTAGAGAAGACACGGCTTCTACAGTCGGTGAGTAAAAAGAAATAACGAAAGAGAGGACGAAATTAATGAGAGAAATAAAAACAGCAGCCCTAATCGGTCTGGGAGCGATTGGAGGATATGTAGCACCAAAATTAAAGGAAACCATGGGTGATGAAGCTTTTACTGTGATAGCAGGGGGAGCACGGAGGAAACGACTGGAGACAGAAGGATGCATGATTAATGATCAGATCTGGAAATTTCGCATTACAGATCCAAAAGATACTATGGAACCGGTAGATTTCTGTATTTTCTCTGTAAAATATCATGCGCTGAAGCATGCGATGGAAGATATGGCAGGATGTATCGGAAAGGATACGATTTTAATATCTTTATTAAACGGTGTGGAAAGCGAGAAAATCTTAAGAGAAAGATTTCCTGAGAATCACATTCTTTATTCTGTGATTCGAATTCCTTCTGTCCATGAAAATGGGGAAATTACATATCCCGCAGGATGGGGAGAAATTTCTTTCGGGGAAGAGAAAAATCTTGAATTATCAGAGGATGTGAAAGCAGTCAGAGATTTATTTGAAAAAAGCGGGATTGGATACCAGATTCCGAAGGATATGCTGCGTAATATGTGGCATAAATTTATGACAAATGTCAGCGAGAATCAGATGTCTGCAATCTTAAAAGCGCCGTATGGTCTTTTTCAGATCAGCCCGGAAGCAAACAATTTCAGGGAGAATACAGCCAGAGAGGTAATACAGATTGCACAGGCAAAAGGAATTAACCTTACGGAAGAAGATCTGACAGAACAGCGAAAGAAGGTTGAAACCTATCCGTTTTATGGGAAAACTTCGACCACACAGGATATTACTCATGGAAGGGTGACGGAGGTCGATATGTTTGCCGGCGCAGTTTTGCGCATGGGAAAGGAGTTGGGAATCCCAACTCCGTATAATCAAATGTTATATGATTGTCTGAAAGCTTTGGAGTCATGGAATGACCATGAGCGCCAGTCAAAAGAAAATTAAAGCAGAAGATTCACCAGTTCCATAAGAATGGAAAAAGCAAAGCAGATGCCGAGAGCAACAAAAAAGGAAATATTCGCTGCCTTTTCTCTCGGCCATGTTTTGCGGATATCTTTGGAAAGCCATGTTTTCATATATCCAAGTCTGCCGTTTAATTTTGCAATCAAGATCAGCAGGATGATGCTGAATATCAGGCTGATTGCGGCAATCGGCAGAGAAATTGCAAGAGATGCAAGCTCTGATCCTGTGGAACCGGTGGAAGAGTTTGTCATCTGCCCGGTTTTTGCAAGCAGGCTGGTGAGAATCAGGGATGTTCCGTTAAATACGATATGTGCCGTGACTGATGAAACAATGGAATCCGTTGCTTCAATGAGGAGTCCGAACACGATTCCCAGAAAGAAAGCATAGGTAAACTGCTGAAAATTCATATGGGCAATTCCAAAGAAAAGAGAAGTAAGCAAAATTCCTTTGATCGGGTTGGCTTTTCTCATTCTGGAATACAGAGTTCCCCTGAACAAAAATTCTTCTACAATCCCCGGCAGTAATGCGGTGGTAAATAAAGAAAGCATCAGGTTAGTCTGTACTTTTTGTGTGACAGCAGAGCTGGTGATATCCTGAAAAAACAAATTTGCAATTTGTGTAATAAATCCCGCCACCGGCCGAATGGTGAGTGACAGGAGAAGAATTAAGAAAAACGATCCGATATGAATCGGACGGATTCTTAAAGTCTGTTTGGTCTTTTCACCGCAGATGCGGATGTAGATGAAAACATAAAGCAGAAGAATTACATAAAATACAGAAGTAAAGACTTCGCTGTCTGAGATAAAAATTCCCAGACCCATGGAAGCGCAAAAATATAAAAATACATAAAACAGGCTGAAAAATCCGGATGACTTTATATAATTCATAAATGAAAAACTCCTTTATTTTTTAATGATTCCGGTATCGGTAATTGTGATGAGCTTATCTTTCAGGAGACGTCCTACGGCACGTTTGAAAGCATTCTTGCTTAGTCCCAGTTCCCGCTCAATGATGGCTGGTTTTGCCTTATCGTTAAATGGAAGACGCCCATCATAGCTATCAATGGTATCCATGACAAGCTTTGCATCGTGATCAATCTGAAGATAGGCCTTATCCTGAGGACTCAGGGTTAATTTTCCATCGTCAGAGATGGCTGTGATACGAAGGCGCAGATGTTCGCCAATGGAATAACTGCCATGGATTTCACGTTTTGGAATTCTTCCGAGAAATTGATCTTCGACGGCAACAAAGGCACCGTGATCCGGATTAATGTTATAGATTGTTCCATGCACCCACTCATCCGTTTTAAAATGATGGTCTGTGGAGAGGAGTTTTCCGATTTTCATGGTAGCGCAGAGTCGTTCGCTCTTGTCAACGTAAAGGGAAACAAGATATTCTTTGTCTGTGCGGATACGGCCTAACTGCTCTTTAAATGGAAGGAAAAGATCCTTTTCCAATCCCCAGTCTAAAAAAGCCCCGATCTTGCCGATCTCCTTGACGCGAAGGGAGCGAATGGCACCAAGGGTGATTTTCGGTACATTTACGGTGGCAATCATCCGGTCTTCTGAATCTTTATAGACAAAACAGGAAACCTGATCCCCGATGCTGGCGCCCTCCGGAACCTGCTTTAATGGAAGAAGAATACTTCCTTCGGTTTTGTCTTTCTGATCATTGAGATAGACTCCAAAGTCTCGTTTCTTTACAATATATAAATCTTGAAATTTTCCTAGTTCGATCATAAAATATCCTCTTTCTGTTTGAATTAATAAAACCTTTTGGACATTATAACACAGTTTCTATGAAATAAGGAAGAAAAAGGCAGAGAAACAGCATAAAATCGAGGTTTTGTTATATTTTACTTGACTAACATTGGGAAAGACTATAAAATGATTTTATGCGAATTCAAGAACATAGAACAATTATGTTTGAGTTGAGATTAGGAGGAGAATTTAATGAACAAGACAGAATTAGTTGCAGCAATTGCAAAGAAAACAGAATTGTCTAAAAAAGATGCTGAAAAAGCATTAAAAGCCTTTACGGATGTAGTTGCAGAAGAACTGAAGAAAGGTGAGAAAATCCAGTTAGTAGGATTCGGAACTTTTGAAGTTTCTCAGAGAGCTGCAAGAGAAGGAAGAAACCCTCGCAGTGGTGAAGTTATGAAGATTGCTGCTTCTAAAGCACCAAAATTTAAAGCAGGAAAAGCTTTAAAAGATATCGTAAACGAGTAAGAATGTTCATTTAATATTTGCTGTTGCTGCCGGTTTTTTAACCGGCAGTTTTCTTTCTTTTACAGGGAAACAGGAGGATGTTATGAGATTAGATAAATATTTAAAAGTATCAAGACTGATTAAGAGAAGAACCGTTGCCAATGAGGCATGCAGTGCCGGAAGAGTTCTGGTAAACGGAAAAGCTGCCAAAGCGGGAACCAATGTAAAGCCGGGAGACCGGATTGATATTCAGTTCGGAAACAGAGAGACAGCAGTGGAGGTTGTTTCTGTGGCAGAGACGGTAAGGAAGGATCAGGCACAGGAATTATACAAATTTCTGTAACAGGTTTCAGGCATGTTTTAGCAATTCCTCTCATAAGATGTATAAAACATTTCAGGAGGGAAGAGCGTCATGATAGAAGACAGACAACCTATAAAAAGTCATAAACTTAATTTGCTGAACCGGTCGTTAGGTGTAATTACCGGGGTAAAAGATGTAGTATCCTTTGATTTAAATGAGATTATTCTGGATACAGAACAGGGACTGTTGATGATTAAGGGAATGAATCTCCATGTGAAACGCCTGCTGGTAGAGAAAGGCGAAGTGGAAATTGACGGAAAAGTCGATAGTTTTTTATATTCCGATGTGGATGAATCCAGAGGAAAGAAAGAAGGCTTTTTAGGAAGGCTTTTGAAATAATGCAGGAAACAGTAACCGGACCTTTATTCTTTTTCGGAGCTTCCATTCTTTTTGGCGGAGGGCTGCTGATGATTTATGATATGATCCGGGGATTTCGCAGGGTTTTTGTACATAATTCCTTTTGGGTCACGGCAGAGGATTTTCTCTTCTGGATTTTCGTCGGAATTTCAAGCTTTCGATTTCTTTTCTGGTATAACAAGGGAGAACTTCGGGGATTTTTCTTTTTGGGACTTGGATTGGGAATGATTCTTTATTATTTCCTTGGGAGCAGTGCGGTGCTTGCGGCTGCAGCCAGGATCTTTGGCATGATCAGGCATTTGTTTCAGATTTTATTTGGCTGGATGAAAATACCGGTGATCCGTATCAGGACAAATCTGAAGTGGCGATTGAAAAAAGAAAAAAAACACGTTAAAATGGCACTAAAGAAAGGAAACAAAAGAGGTGATGCGGATGGCATTGGGAAAAAGAATCAGAGGCATGGATCATAGAACAAAGATTGTTATCATTGTTGTAATTGCTTTTGTTGTTGTCATGTTATTTTCATATATGCGGCTTTATCAGAAATCTAAAAAGATTGAGAAAGAACAAAAGCAGGTGGAGGCACAGATTAAAAAGGAAAAAGAGAAGAAGAAAGAATTAAAAGAGAAAAAGGAATATATAAAAACAAAAGAGTTTATAGAGAAAATGGCAACAGAAAAGTTTGGTCTCCTGTATCCAGGAGAATATCTTCTAAAAGGTGATGAGTAGCCAAGAGCGTGTAAACGGCTTCAGAGGAAGAAGCGGTTTACACGCTCTTTTTCTATTTCATAAAACAAAGAAGAAAAAAGCCTCTTTTGTTTCCGCTTAAGGCGGAAAAAGGCGAACTATATTTGCCGCAGCAGATTGCATATAATTTAGTACAGAAGGAGAAAAGTCATGGAAATATCAAACAAGCGATGTATTCAGATTCTGGATTTGCTATTGAAACATGAAAGAATGACAGGAGATCAGTTAGCGGTATCTGTCGGAGTTTCATCCAGAACCATCCGCAATGATATGAAAGATCTAAACAGTGGTTTAGAAAATCATGGAGCTTGTGTGGTCTCGGAGATTGGTCAGGGATATTATTTGAAGATTACCAATCGTGAAAAATTTCTTGAGTTTCAGGACCGGATGGAACAGCAAAACAGAGAAAAGAATTTTCAAAATATTATTCCCTCAGAACCTGAGGACCGGGTAAGATACATTATTTCTAAATTGCTGCTGGCTTCTTTAAATGAAAGAAAAGAAAAACTGGAGTTTTTTGATCTGGAAGAGGAATTGTTTATCAGCACTTCTACCTTAAAAAAAGATTTTAGGAGTATTGATAAGATTCTTAAAAAATATGATTTAAAAATCAGTATTACGAAGAAAAACGGAGTCAAGATTGTAGGTGAAGAGGCAAAAATACGATATTGCATCTCCGAATATATCTTTAACAGTAAGGGATTCTTCGGGATAGAAGAAAATCAGTTTTACCAAAGTATTTTTACAAAACACGAGATTGAAAGACTTAGGTCTGTCTTACTGGATGTTTTGTCAGAGTATCATTTGAGGCTGACCGACATTGCATTTAAAAATGTTTTGATTCACAGCCTGATTATGTTAAAACGGTTTGCAAGACAACGGAGTGTTACATACAAGAAAAGCGATATTGATGCCTTTGAAGAAAAAAAGGAATTTCGATGCGCCAAAGATATTATTGAAAGGATTCAGAAAGAGTTTGGCATTGATCTGGGCAATGAAGTGTATTATCTGACACAGCATCTTGTGTCCAGTCAGAGATTCCTGATTGATGATCCTCAGGACGATTATGAGTACAAAGAAGAAATCGAAAAAATCTTATGGTCGATTAAGATGGAGACCGGGATTGATCTGTCAGACGACAAACAGTTAATCAATGGGCTTGCAATGCATTTGAGTGCGGCAGTGCAGAGAATGCGTTTTGATATGAACATTCGAAATGAATTTTTGGATTCTATCAAAAATATGTATCCGCTGGCATTTGAACTTGCAGTGCTGGCAGGAGAAGTGATTGAGGAGAAGTTCCGGTTTAAGACTACAGAAAATGAAATAGGGTTTCTGGCGATGCATTTTGGAGCAGCTCTGGAGAGAAAGGGACTGAACCGGAAATCAAAACGAAAGAAGGCAGTAATTGTCTGTATCGCAGGTGTTGCGACAGCGATGCTGCTGAAAGAAAAAATTCAACAAAATTTTGGACATCGAATTGATGTTGTCAAGACCTGTCCGCAGCAGGAGGTTACAGGAGAACTGATTGAACAGGTGGATCTGGTGTTGACAACAGTGGAACTTCCCGACTTTAAATCTGACAAAATAAAAAAAATTAATCTTTTTTTGGAAGAATCGGACATTCGAGTCATCAAAAGGGTTCTCAAAGAATCAGACCAGGAAACAAGGATTAATTATCGGGAGATTTTCAGGGAAGATTTGTTTTTCTTTGATGAAGATTTTAAAGAGAAGGGGCAGATTCTTGCTTATATGACAAAGAAAATGAATCAAAAAGGTTTTATGAGTGAGGATGCGGCACAATCTGTATTGAAACGCGAAGAAATGGCAACAACGGAGCTTGGAAATCTGGTGGCAATTCCACATGCCATGTCCAATGACAGCGGAGAAGCGGTGGTATCGGTCATGATACTGAAAAAACCAATTCTCTGGGAGAATGAGAAAGTTCAGGTAGTGCTTTTATTAAATATTCCAAAGGGTCAGTACAGTATCTGGGAAATAGTATTTAAACGGCTTTATCACTATCTGATTGATCATCAGGGAGTCAGCCGGCTGATTAAAGATCAGAACTATGAAGAATTTATAGACCAATTAGAAAACAGGGAGGAATGATCATGGAAAAATTGGTGCTCAATAGAGAAAATGTGAAGCTAAAAGTAGATGCCTCGGACTGGCGGGAAGCGATTCGTATCGGCGCAGGAATTCTGGTGGAGCAGGGATGTGCAAAGCCTTCTTATGTGGATGGAATTATTTCTGCAGTAGAAGAACTCGGACCATACATTATTATTTCCGAGGGGCTGGCAATGCCGCATACGAGACCGGAAGAAGGAGCAGTGGGAATCGGATGCAGTTTGATTACATTAAATGAGCCTGTATTGTTTGAAGGCGATAACAGTCCGGTAAAAGTTATGATTTGCTTTTCTGCCGTGGACAGTGAAAGCCATATGGATATTCTTAAGATGATCGTTGAGTTTGTGGAACGCGGACTCATTGATGATATTGCGAAAGCAGAGACTTACGAAGAGTTACTTGAAGTCGTTAAAACCAACTAACATTTTTCACAGAAAGGAGCAAAATTATGTTGCAGATTTTAACTGTATGCGGAGCCGGACTTGGAAGCAGCTTTGCCTGCCAGATGAGTGTGGATGCCGTATTGAAGGAACTTGGTGTGGAGGCGAAACTTGATCACACAGATATTTCCAGTGTGGGAGGTGCCAGAGCAGACATTATTCTTTCAGGGAAGAATTTTGAGAAACAATTCGAGCGTTATACATTAGACTGCCCGACAGTTTTCCTTGATCGCCTTGTGGATAAGAATGAGATTAAAGAAAAACTGACACCGGTTTTAAAGGAACTGGGCGTACTGTAAGAAAAAGAGAGAGTGAGGAGAAAAGATGGAAATATTAAATTTTATTATTAAAAATATTTTGACACAGGCATCTGTAGTCATTGGTTTGATTGCCCTTCTTGGATTGGCATTACAGAAAAAGCCGATTGGGGCGATTGTATCCGGAACAATGAAAACTATTCTTGGATTTTTAGTATTATCTGCCGGATCTGGTGTTATTCAGGGGTCTCTGGCGATCTTCGGAGATTTGTTTAATAAGGCATTCGGATTAAAGGGATTGGTTGCATCAATCGAAGGAATCAATGGACAGGCGATGACAGATCTTGGACTTGGATCAGAAATTGCAATTACATTGGCAGGAATCTTTATTGTCAATATTATTCTGGCAAGATTAACACCGTTTAAGTATATTTTCCTGACAGGTCAGGCGCTTCTCTGGGAATCCACACTTTGTGTTGTATTTGCTTACTTCTGCGGATTAAGAGGACTTCCGCTGATTTTAATCGGATCTGTTGTCGGTGGTGTTTTTGCGACATTAATGCCAGCCTTTGCTCAGCCGATTATGCGCCAGATTACCGGAAGCGATGATATCGCACTGGGACATTTCTGTACCGTTGGATATATGTTTACTGCGTTGATTTCTAAGATTACAGGAGATAAATCAAAATCTACAGAAGACGTTGCACTTCCAAAAAGCCTTGAATTTTTACAGGATACATATTTGTCCGTAATGGTTGTTATGGTTCCGTTTTACTTAATTGTGGCAATCTTCGCAGGACCGGCAGCATGTGCTGAATATGCAGGAGATACCAACTATATCGTATTTATGTTCCTTCAGGCATTACAGTTTGTAACAGGTTTATATGTATTGATGTCAGGTGTACGTCTCTTATTAGCTGAGTTAGTACCTGCATTCCAGGGAATCTCCATGAAACTGGTTCCAAATTCAAAACCTGCTTTGGACTGCCCGGTATTATTCCCTTATGCACCAAATGCAGTAATTCTTGGATTTATTTTTACAACGATTGGATCTATCATCGGTATGTTTTTAACACCGGTTCTTGGTCTTCCAATGATTCTTCCGGGTGTTATGAGTAACTTCTTCGCAGGCGGTACTGCAGGAATCTTTGCAAACCAGGTCGGAGGACGAAGAGGTACTATGATCGGATGTATTGCACATGGTATTTTCATCATGATTTTACCTGCAATGCTTTCACCAATGCTTGGAGAAATCGGATTCCAGAATATGACATGTACAGACGTTGATACGGTTGTGACAGGATTCTTCTTTATGATTATTAAATCAATTACAGGAATCTTTTAAGATATAGAAATATCAGACAGGAGGAATAAATTCATGTTTTTCTTTAAGAAAAAAGAGAAGAAGGCGAAAGAACAGGCGCCCGTTGTGAATAAAGAGGAACTTTGTTTGGAAGCTTCCGGGAAAGTAAAGCAGCTGGAAGATAAAACAGGCGATGACCGTGTTGCGCTTTTAAATGAAATTGGTTCTCTTTATACCCAGGCAGAAGAAACAGACCTGGCAATTCAGTACTATGAGGAGAGTCTTGAGATTTGTAAGCAGCACGGCAAGGCAACGACAGACTTAATGAAGCTTTACAACAAAAAGCGTCAGGAGGCCGCTGAGGCAAAGGATGACGAAAAAGTAAAAGAATATATGGACAAAGTTCAGGGACTGATGCAGATGTCTAAAGATATTATTCGAGGAAACGCATAAGAAAGGGAAAAGAAATGTATAAAAATCTGATTGAATTATTTAAAGAAAATGAAGGAAAAGGAGCTGTCGGAGCATTCAATTTGCATTGTTTTGAGATGCTGCCGTCTATGATTGCAGCAGCAGAGGAGCTGGATGTTCCTGTAATTATCCAGACATCTCTTGGAACAGCAGAGTATATAGGGTTTGAGCCGTTGATCGCGGCAGTGAAGGCTCTGGCAGAAAAATCTTCCATCAGTGTTGCTCTTCATATGGATCACTGCAAAGATATCGACGCGCTGAAAAAAGCCATCGACCTTGGATATTCTTCTGTAATGTATGATGGTTCTTCTCTTCCGATTGAAGAAAATATTAAGAATACGAAAGAAGTCGTTGCCTATGCTCATGCCCATGGTGTGTCTGTAGAAGGAGAAATCGGTTCTATCGGAGGAGCAGAAGAAGGTGTTGTGGTAGAAAAAGATGCAGCAATGTACACAAAACCGGAAGATGCACTGTACTATGTTGATCAGACACAGGTAGACGCCCTGGCAGTTTCCATCGGAACAACACACGGACAGTTTAAGTCCAAAGCAAAAATCAACTATGAATTGCTGACCCAGTTAAAGGAAAAACTTGGGGATGTAGGACTTGTTCTTCACGGAGGAACCGGAGTATCAGATGAAGATATGAAACGCTGTGTTCGTGAAGGTATGAAGAAAATCAATGTCGGTACTGAGTTAAATAAGAGTTATATTGAAGTGGTAAGCAAGACATTTACCGCAGATGACGTAACACCTCTGACTTCTCTCAGAAACCTTTTAGGGCCTGCAAATGATAGAATCAAAGACATTGTCATGGAAAAAGCTTCTTTATTTAAATTATAAAAAAGAGACAAAACGGCGGCGGGGAGGAGTCCCTGCTGTCATTTTAGATTCAGGAGGAAAGATGAAGAAAACAATAGTATTACTGGCGGGATATCCGGCTACCGGAAAAAGTTATCTCTGCAATAAGATTTTAGAAAAGCTTCCGGAATTTTTAGTAGTTTCTCAGGACGATATGAAAGAACAGTTATTTGATCAATATGGATTTGATAACATGGAAGAGAAGGTGCAGATTGAAAATGAAAGCTGGAAGCTGTATTATAAAACTATGGAAGAAGATCTGAAAAAAGGGGATTCTATTATTTCTGATTATCCGTTTAGCGACAAGCAGAAAGGGCGGATTAAAGCTCTGGCAGAGACTTATGGTTATCAGGTAGTAACCTTTCGCCTGATCGGTGATCTGGAAGTATTATTTGAGCGATCCTTAAAGAGAGATCTGGATCCGAAGCGCCATCTAAGCCATCTGGTTTCCAGATATCATAAGGGAGATGTTCTTTTGGACCGTACGAAAGCAGATTGTCTTGTGACATATGATGTTTTTATGGACCGTTGTAAAAACCGGGGATACGGAACCTTTGCTCTTGGGCATGTTATTGAAATGGATGTCACAGATTTTACGAAAATTGACTATCCGGCAGTGATTGGAGAGTTATGTGATCTGGTAGCAGAATGAAAGGAGAAGCAGATGGGGCGTATTTTTTGCATTGGGCAGTCAGCCTACGATATTACGATTCCGTTGACAGAAGCAATTTGTGAAAATCAAAAGTACCGTATTACTGAGAAAGCAGAGTGCGGAGGAGGCCCGGCATTTAATGCAGCGTATCTTTGTGCGCTCTGGGGAGCAGATGTCTGTCTGATTAGCAGAATCGGAAAAGATGAATATGGAAAGAAACTTTGTCGGATTGCCAAAGAGGTTGGCGTTCATCTGGATTACCTGATTCCGGATCATGAGATTGAGACGCCTCACAGCTATATATTTTCCAATCAGCAGAATGGTTCACGGACACTGTTTAATTTCCCCGGGAAATTAAATCATGTGGAATATACCTATCCTAAGGAAGATGTATCAGTGATTTTAAGTGACGGACACGAACCGGATATCACCCTTGGGGCAATTCGCCACTATCAAAATGCGGTGTCCATTGCCGATGCGGGAACCTTAAGAGAAAGTACATTAAAGGTAGCAAAAGAAGTGGATTATCTGGTCTGCTCGGAAGATTTTGCGAGACAATATACTGGCAGGGCATTGGATCTTTCAAACCGGGATCTCTGCCTGGATATTTTTCGAGAAATCGAAACTATTAACCGGAAACATGCAGTGATCACGATGGGCGAGAAGGGGCTGCTGTATCGAAGAAATGGAAAGGTTTGCCTTCTTCCGGCGTATCCGGTAAAAGCTGTGGATACGAATGGAGCAGGAGATATTTTCCATGGTGCATTTGCCTATGGAATGTCAAAAAATATGGATTTTTATGATATTCTAAAGTTGAGTTCCATGTCGGCTGCCATTTCTGTACAGACAATCGGGGCTCAGACATCGATACCTAAATTTATTCAAGTAAACGAAAACCTTTTCAAGGAGGAAAAAAATGATGACAAGAGAAGAGATCTTTAAAACTGTAGACCACACACTGCTTGCTCAGACTGCAACTTGGGAAGAAATCAAAGAAATCTGCGATGATGCCATGACTTATCATACAGCCTCAGTATGTATTCCGCCTTCTTTTGTGAAACGCGCAAAGGAATATATGGGAGATCGGATGGCGGTCTGTACTGTAATTGGGTTTCCAAATGGATATCAAACAACGCAGGTAAAAGAATTTGAAACGATCGATGCCATAAAAAACGGTGCGGATGAAATTGATATAGTTATTAATTTAGGGGATACAAAAGAGAAAAAGTATGATACAATAAGAAATGAAATTGTGAAATTGAAAGCTGCCTGCGGCGACAGGATTTTGAAGGTGATCATCGAAACCTGTCTTTTAACAGACGAAGAGAAGGTTAAGATGTGTCAGATTGTTACGGAAGCCGGAGCAGATTATATTAAGACTTCGACAGGATTTTCCACGGCGGGAGCCACTTTTGAAGATATTGCGTTATTTAAGGCGAATGTCGGACCAGAGGTGAAGATTAAGGCAGCCGGGGGAATCAGTTCTTTTGAAGACGCACAGAAATTTATTGAGTTGGGAGCGGCCCGGCTCGGCACCAGTCGGTTGGTTAAAATCGCCAAGGCGGGTGCCAGATAAACACATTTACACTCATATAATTTTCAGGAAGAGGGATGAAAACTCAGGTTTTTGTCCCTCTTCCACTTTGTCAGAAATTTTTCTGCCAAATTTCGTATTGTAAAAGATCGGAAATTCTTTTATCATGAGAGAAGAAATGGAGGCGATACCGATGAAAAATGTGTTAATTGTTGGAGCCGGAAGGTTAGGAAAAGGATTTATTGCGGAAACCTTTGATAATGCCGGATGGAATATCACATTTTTAGATAAAGACCCACGAGTGAAAGAAGAACTTGAAAAAGAAGGACAATTTTATGTAAAAGTCCATCGTGTCGGGGAAATTCAGAACCGGACGATTACAAATTTTAAGGCATATGTATGTGATGAAGAATATAGCTGTATGGACGCATTCCTTGAAACGGATTTGATTGTTCTTCCGTTATATCCGGATGATTTTAAAGAGGCAGGACATTATTTGTCAAAATGTTTTGAGAAGTTCTCTCAAGTGCATCCGGAGCGAAAGCTGACACTGATTTGTATTACCAATAAGAATTATCTGATCCCAGGTATTGAGGCTGATTTTAAAGAAATGCTATCAGATCAGACAAGAGATTGGTTTGAGAGTCATGTGGTAATTCGTGATTCAATTATCCGCAGAAGTACAGATGCTTCCAGCAACTACGATGTGCATATTGATACGGTTGCAGTAAATTCTTTGCTAATTCAGGGACCGGTTTATAATGACTTTAGCGATGTAGAGTGGATGGAAGTTACCGATAAGATTGAAATGTTAAAAGATATTAAGGTTACAGCAGTCAATGGACCTCATGCAACGCTTGCATTTCTTGGATATCTGAAAGGATATCAGACAATTCCGGAATCAGAGTCAGATCCAAAGATCGCACAGATTGTTGAAAAACTGGTAGAACAGATTACAAAAGGCGTGATGAAAGAATATCCGATTACTGCAGAAGAACTTCATAATCTGGTGTATTTTGCACCGGCAGAAGGTGTTCTGCCTGATTCGATTTATCGTGTAGGATATGATCCGATTCGCAAATTATCAAAGGGAGATCGTCTGACGGGAGCTGCTGAGACATGTTTAAAACATGAGATTCCGTTTGACTATATTGCAGTTGGAATTGCAGCAGGTTTCGGGTATGCCGAGCCTAAAGATCCGAAAGCCCAAAAGCTTCAGGAGGATGTAAAGCAGCTTGGAATTGAAAAAGCAGTCAGCAAATATATTGGATTCCCAGAAGACCATATCATTACGAAGACTGTTTTAGAACAATATAAGAAATTAAAGGAAAAAGGTTTGTTATAGTGAAGAATATGATTCATGCGGAAGCTTCCGCAGGATGATGTTTTCACAGGATGAATTAGCTTCTCATTTTTCTTTTCAATATGAGGAAACCGTCCGGTTTTGTGTATGTAAATATGACACGATGCCGGGCGGTTTTATTTGTAATAGCGACGAGCCAAAGTCC
>OBYP01000562.1_pt1 | contig 31606 bp, 27 predicted proteins | sample 1501461 | NCBI WGS metagenome assembly OBYP01 (sample SAMEA2580201, study PRJEB22360) | human gut metagenome | biome: human gut; feature: human-associated habitat; material: faeces | place: Denmark | collected 2008/2010 | reverse complement strand
GAGCACTTGACTTTTAATCAAGTTGTCCGGGGTTCGAATCCCCGCACGCTCATTATATAAGTAAGATACTCCGGCAGGAAGCAGAAGCAATGTGACGTTTCAGACTTTTTGCCGGAGATTTTTTATTTCATTAAGAAACGGGGTAAACTTCATAAGGAACAGAGTAAGATATGTAACATTTCGTCAGGAGGATGGAGAAAGATGAAATTTCAGAGAATTTTTTTGATTATTATTGACTCCCTGGGAGTGGGAAGCATGCCGGATGCAGAGAAATTTGGGGATCACAATGTGGATACATTGGGACACCTGTCAGAAAAGGTTCCTGATTTTCGAATTCCCAATATGCAGAAACTGGGTTTTGCAAATCTGCATAAGATCAATCATGTCAGTCCGGCAGACCATCCGATGGGATATTTTACAAAAATGAAAGAGATGAGTAACGGAAAAGATACGATGACCGGACATTGGGAGCTTATGGGATTAAATGTGCAAACGCCATTTCAAACTTTTACCGAGAGTGGATTTCCGGAAGCTTTGATTCGGGAACTGGAAGAGAGAACCGGACATAAGGTGATCGGGAATAAATCGGCAAGTGGAACCGAGATTCTAAAAGAGCTCGGAGAGCAGCAGATGAAAACGGGCGATATGATTGTCTACACTTCGGCAGATTCTGTCTTGCAAATCTGCGGGCATGAGGAAACTTTTGGTTTGGAAGAATTATACCGATGCTGTAAGATTGCCAGAGAACTGACGATGGAAGATGAATATAAAGTCGGAAGAGTGATTGCAAGGCCCTATGTGGGTGATTCTAAGGATAGGTTTGTCCGCACAAGTAATCGGCATGATTACGCACTAAAGCCCTTTGCGCGAACAGTGCTGGATGAATTGAAGGATGGAGGATTTGATGTAATCAGTATTGGAAAAATTAATGATATTTTTGACACGGAAGGAATTACTGAGGCATACAGATCCAAAAGTTCAGTTCATGGAATGGAACAGACGATAGAGCTGACACAGAAAGACTTCCGGGGACTGTGTTTTGTGAATCTGGTTGATTTTGATGCGCTTTGGGGACATCGAAGGAATCCGGAAGGTTATGCCCGGGAACTTGAGAAATTTGATGTTCGTCTGGGAGAGCTTCTGGACAATTTAAGGGAAGATGATCTTTTGATGATTTCTGCCGATCACGGCAATGACCCTACGGCGCCGGGAACGGATCATACAAGGGAGAAAGTTCCATTTGTTGCCTACTCACCGTCTTTTAAGAGAGATGGACAACTTCTTCCGGAAACAGAAACCTTTGCGGTGATCGGAGCAACGATTGCCGATAATTTTGGAGTGAAGAAGCCGGGGATTGGAAAATCTTATTTAAAGTATTTTTTTAAATAAATTTTATCTGATAAGGAGCAGAATCAAAATTGGTTCTGTTCTTTTTTTGAGTTCTAAGAAAAACTTATAACAAATCAAAAGATTTTCATATTATACATATGCTTCTGCGTTTGCTATACTTGAGAACATCCAAAAGGGAATGAAAAAGTTTCCGTAAATCTATGGACTTGAGAGGAGGAAATCTAATGCAGAAGTTAAGTAGTTCATTGAATGAATTTGGAGAATCTGTCATCCGTATGATGACGAGAATTTCTACGGACGACACGATCAATCTAGCACAGGGATTTCCGGATTTTGATCCTCCTCAGGTATTGTTGGATGCACTTAGGGATACCGCTGATCACGGACCGCACCAATATGAAATTACATGGGGATCAAAGTTGTTTCGGGAAAATCTGGCAAGAAAACAATCAAAATTTATGGGGTTTAAGATCAATCCGGAAGAAGAGATTGTCGTAACCTGTGGTTCTACCGAGGCAATGATGGCAGCGATGAAAACTGTCTGTGAACCGGGAGATAAAGTGATTATTTTCTCTCCTTTTTATGAAAACTATACGGCAGATACAATTTTATGCGGAGCAAAGCCAATTTATGTTCCGCTGATTCCGCCGGAGTTTTGCTTCGATAAAGAAGAACTGAGAAAGGCATTTGAGCAAAGACCCAAAGCGTTGATTTTGTGTCACCCGTCAAACCCGGCGGGAAAGGTTTTTACAAGAGAGGAATTAACTTACATCGCCGAACTGGCAGAGGAGTTTGACACTTATGTGATTACCGATGAGGTATATGAACACATTGTGTATGAGCCTTATGAGTACATTTACTTTGCATCGCTTCCGGGAATGAGAAAACGGACGATCTGCTGTAGTTCACTGTCAAAAACATATTCTATTACAGGGTGGAGAATCGGATATGTTATTGCGCCGAAAGAGATTATTGAGGTGTGTAAAAAAGTCCATGATTTTCTGACGGTGGGAGCAGCGGCGCCTCTGCAGAAGGCTGCAGCCGTGGGATTAGATTTTGATGCATCTTATTATAAAGAATTTCAGGAGATGTACACGAGAAAAAGGAATCTGTTCCTTCAGGGACTTCGGGAGGCAGGTCTTGATTTTTATGAACCACAGGGTGCCTATTATGTTCTGGTGGATATAGCGAAATTCGGTTATGAGAGTGATCTTGAATTCTGTAAATGGCTGATTCGCGAGATTGGGGTGGCGGCTGTGCCGGGCTCTAGTTTCTTTCAGGAGAATGTACAAAATTATATCCGGCTGCATTTTGCCAAAAAGGATGAGACATTAAAAGAGGCACTGCGTCGGTTAAAAAGATTAAAAGAACTATAATATTACAGAAAAAGAGGAGAAAGGCTATGAAAAGATTGAAAAAAATAGCGGGAATTGTTATGATTGGAATATTGGCTGTCAGCGTACTTGCCGGCTGCCAAAAGAGTGAGAGTAAGAAAGAGATTACCATCGGTGTTTGCGCCGGACCTTACGGCGAGATGGTTAAACAGGCAATCTCACCGATTCTTGAGAAAAAAGGGTATCAGGTAAAGGTGACGGAGTTCAGTGATTATATTCTTCCGGATAAAGCACTTGCAAACGGAGAAATTGATGCCAACCTGATGCAGCATACAGTATATCTGGAAAAGTTTGCAAAGGATAATGATCTTGAACTTGCAAAAGTGATCAGTGTACCGACAGCAGGTGCGGGAATTTTCTCCAATTCAATTTCGGATTTAAAGGATCTGAAAGATGGAGATAAAGTCGGAATTCCTAACGATCCGTCAAATCTTGCCAGAGCACTCGGAATTTTGAAAAAGGAAAAATTAATCACGATCAAGTCCGGTGTGGAGGATACAAAGGCAGCGGTCAAAGATATTGCATCCAATCCAAAAAACTTAAAATTTGAGACTTTGGATGCAGCCCAGATTTCCAGAAACTTAGATAGTCTGGCGATCGGTGTGGTTCCGGGGAACTATGCCTACGCAGCGAATCTCGATTTTGGAGATGCGCTTGCCCTTGAGACGTTGGAAGAAGGATATAAAAATGTAATCGCTGTAAAGGAAGAGGATAAAGACAGTGAGCTGGGCAGAGATTTAAAGGAAGCTGTCGAGTCCAAAGAATTTTATACTGCCATTACGAAGAAAGGAAGTAAGTTTAGAAACTTCCAGAAACCGCAGTGGTGGATTGAAAAATATGAAAAATAAACCATGAGAAAGGGTGGAGCAACGTGATTGAGTTAAGAAATATTGATGTGGAATTCGGTCAGAAGGACCACAAATTTAAGGCGGTAGATGATGTAAGCCTTACCATTGAAAAAGGAGAAGTTTTTGGAATTGTCGGGCCAAGTGGTGCCGGAAAAAGTACTCTGGTTCGTGTGATCAATCTTTTGCAGCGTCCTACAAAAGGACAGGTGCTGATTGAAGGTGAGGATATTACCAAATTAAATCGAAAAGAATTGAGAAAGGTTCGTTTAAATATCGGAATGATCTTTCAGCATTTCAATTTGATCAGTGGCTCTACGATTGCAGAAAATGTTGCATTTTCTCTGTATGCAAACAATTATCCAAAAGATAAGATCAAGGAGAGAGTTCGGGAACTGCTGGAACTGGTACATCTTCCGGAGAAGGCAGATGCGTATCCTGCCAACTTAAGTGGAGGTCAGAAGCAGAGAGTTGCCATTGCCAGAGCGCTGGCAAACAATCCGGAGATTTTGCTCTGTGATGAGGCAACCTCCGCATTGGATCTTGAGAATACAGAAGAAATTGTCGCATTATTAAAAGAAATTAACGAGAAAACAAATATTACCATTGTATTTATTACCCATGAAATGGAAGTTGCAAAGAAATTATTTGACCGCATTGCATTTATGGAACAGGGAAAATTAAAGGAAGTTACGGATATTTACAGTGCATTTACCGAGCCGCAATCAGAGATTGCAAAGAGTTTGGTAGAGAGAGTCTTAAATGTCAATGTACCGGAAGGATTGACCGTAAAAGAAGATGAAGAATTGCTTCGCTTAAGCTATACCGGAGATGATTCCTATGATCCGGTGATCAGCATGGCATCTAAAAATTACGATATTACAATGGATATTATCAATGGAAAAGTAGATGATATTCATAACAAGCCTTTTGGAATGCTGGTGGTGATTTTGAGAGGAAAGGCAGAAGAAAGAGCCAGAGCATTAAGCTATATTGAAAAAAATGTATATAAACTGGAGAAATTAGGAGGAAATGAAAATGAGTGAGACATTTGAAATCATTGAATCAGAATTTGCCCAGGCATCCTTTGAGACATTTCAGATGGTATTGATTGCTATGGTTGCCGCGGCAGTTCTTGGAACAATTCTTGGACTGATATTACATTTGACATCCAATCCGCTGTTTTATAAAAACCGGGTGGTAAATGGAATCGCGGGAACAATTATTAATATTATCCGTTCTATGCCATTTATTATTTTAATTATTGTGCTGATTCCGGTAACGAGAATTGTAGTAGGAACATCCATCGGTGCTCTTGCAGCATCCGTATCTCTGTCGATTGCGTCCATTGCATTTTTTGCCAGACTTGTAGAAGGTGCGTTTAGTGAAGTGGATCGTGGCGTAATTGAGGCGGCGGTTTCTACCGGAGCAAGTACCTGGCTGATTATCCGCAAAGTTTTATTTGTGGAGGCAACACCGGGTCTGATCCGTGCCCTGACCGTAACATTTGTCAGCATCATCGGATATTCAGCGATGGCAGGTGCTGTCGGCGGCGGTGGAATCGGAAACCTGGCGATTATGTATGGATATAACCGTTATCAGACAGGTGTTTTGTTCTTTACGGTTGTAGTATTAATTGTTATTGTGCAGCTTGGACAATGGATTGGAGATAGAATTGCAATGGCATTTACCAGAAAATAAAGGATGAATGACCATGAAAGAATTAACAGACTTAATCGGTGATCCAAGCCGGGTGATCCTGGAAAATATTGATGAGACATATCAGACAGACAGTCTCGGAAGACTTAGAGGAATTGCGGAAGCGCTGGTGTTTGCACAGACGACAGAGGAAGTAAGGAAAATTATGAAATTTGCGTCTGAGAATCATATTCCTGTAACTCCGAGAGGAGCCGGAACCAATCTGGTAGGCTCTACGGTACCGCAGGAAGGGGGAATTGTCCTGGATTTGTCAGGAATGAACCGGATTCTTGAGATTGACCCGGATACGATGACGGCGATGGTGGAACCGGGAGTTCTGCTTTGTGATCTTCAAACCGAAGTGGAGAAACTCGGTCTCTTTTACCCACCGGACCCGGGAGAAAAGACGGCGACCATTGGTGGAAATATCAGCACCAACGCAGGAGGGATGCGTGCCGTAAAATATGGCGTAACCAGAGATTATGTTCGGGCTCTGGAAGTTGTGCTTGCAGGTGGAGAAGTGATGAACGTTGGGACTAAGACGGTAAAGGACAGTTCGGGCTTATCCTTAAAAAATCTGTTGATTGGTTCCGAGGGAACTCTTGGAGTTATTACGAAAGCAGTCGTAAAACTAATTGTAAAACCGGCAGTTTCCGTGGGCGTCCTGCTCCCTTTTAAAGATTTAAAAACCGGAATTCATGCAGTGTTAAATGTGATCCGTGGAAATATTGATCCGACTGCGGTGGAATTTGTGGAGAAAAAAGTCATTTCTCTGGGAGAAGAGTATACAGGACTTTCTTTTCCATATCCGAATGCCGGAGCTTATATTATTTTGACTTTGGACGGAGAGGACCGGGAAGGAATTGAGCGGCGGATTGAAAAGCTCAGAGAAATTGCAAAAGGCTGCCATGCTCTTGATACGCTGGTACTGACCGATCCAAAAACCATAGAAACTGTGTGGACAATTCGTGGATGTCTGGTAAAATCTGTGGAAGCCAAATCCGAGCAGATTCCGGTAGATATTGTGGTTCCGATTAATAAGTCCGCCGAATTTATTGAGTATGTACACGAGGTAGAGAGGGAGACCGGTGTTTCCATGATTAGTTTTGGACATGCCGGAGATGGAAATGTTCATTTATGTGTGATCCGCGGGGATCGCAGTGAGGAGGAATGGAAACGTCTAAGCGAGATCGTGATGGAAAAAATTTACGATAAAAGTCATGAGCTGGGTGGATTGACTTCCGGAGAACATGGAATCGGTTTAAGCAAAAAATCTTATTTTTTAAAAGCTGCATCAAAGGTAAATCTTCAGATAATGCGGAGTATTAAACAAGCTCTGGACCCTGAAAATTTATTAAATCCGAAAAAAGTATTTGAAGAATAAATATTTTCTTTTCTTCTGGACAAACTAGAATTATCAAAATGTTTAGAAGAAAAGGAGAAGTCATATGAAAAAGACGATTTTGACAATGTGTGTTGTACTGACATTTGTGTTTGGCACATCGGTTGTGTTTATCGGATGCCGGAACAAAAGCAGCGATAACAATACGACTACGGAGGATACTTCAGAGAATGCATCTACAAGTACCGATGGAACCAGTGCAGCCGATGATGCAGCTAATGCAGTGGATGATGTGGCGGATGGTGCAGCCGATGCGGTTGATGACGTAACAGACGGTGCAGCCAATGCAGTGGATGATATTGCCAACGGATTTGATGATTATGGAGATGCTCATGATTATTTGTTGAGCCGGTTGGGAAAAGAGAATAAAAATGCTCAATATGAGGTGCGAAACGAAACAAAGGATGTTACGGAATATCGAAATGGAGCAAAGGGATATCATTTTGAAATTTATGACACATCCGATGAGTCCGGAAAGAAATACGGAGATTTCTATGTAGATAAAGATACAGGAAAAATCTATAAGAAAGATACAAAAACAAAAAAGATCAAAGAATATAATTCCAATGCCCAATAAGCAAAAAGTGCAGGAAAATTTTATTCCTGCGCTTTTTTTAATGCATTTTTAATGGCCTGCTTTAATATGGTATTCGTATACTGGTTTTGATTTCCGAATTTTAGTTCGTCAACGCTGTCGACTTTCGGAAGTTGTTTATTGATCTCGCTGAGAGAGGGTTCGATGAGCGGATACATGGTTTTGACGGTTTTACTCAGATGTTTCAAGGAAGCAGATTGTGCTTTGCCGTCTTTGACGGTAACCTGAAGCTCCAATTCATTTTCACCTAACTGAAGAGGCGAAGAGTAAACTCCTTCTATGTAGCCGGATGTTTCTTTTGCGGCTTCTTTTTTATCAGATGGCATAAACATGAAAATCAACAGTAAAATTAACAGGATTCCAAGCAGAATAAAAATCCCGGTGTAGATGAGTTCTCGTGCTTTAAAGACGACAATTTTCGTTTTTGATGACATAGCTTCCTCCTAAAAGATTCTATTATAATATATGTGATATGCAGGAAAAATAGAACCAGAGCACTCGTGAATGCATAGTCCTTCGGACTGGACGGACTCCGTCCGATAAGGTATACCCTCTGGGGCACTCGTAAATGCATAGTCCTTCGGACTGGACGGACTTCGTCCGATAAGGTATACTATGCTTGATATTACAGAAAAGGGGGAAAATATGGCATTACAGTTTATTTTGGGACCGGCAAGATCCGGTAAAACCAGTTATGTTTTTGAGAGAATGATTCAGGATTCTATGAACCATCAGGATCAGGAATTCTTTTTTATTGTGCCGGATCAGTCGACATTAAATGCCCAGAGAGAGCTTGTAAAAAGACATCCAAAACATGGGACTTTTAATATTGATGTGGTTGGCTTTTTTCGTTTGGCTTACAGGGTGTTTGAGGAACTGTCTTATGTGCCGAAAGATCTGCTGGAAGATGAAGGAAAATCCATGGTAGTTCGAAAAGTGATGGAGCAGAAGAAAAAACAGTTGAAAGTCTTTGGATCCAGCATGAAAAAACAGGGATTTATCGATGAATTGAAGTCATTTTTTGCAGAGATCTATCAGTATGATATTTCTAAGGAACAGCTGCAGGGTACTGCAGATCAAATGAGTCAGAATGGACTACGGGCAAAGATGGACGATATTCTGCTGATTATGCAGGGATTCGAGGAATATATCGGTGACAAATACCTGATTTCAGAGCAGCTGCTGGATGTGTTGGCAGACAAAATGGAGAAATCTGAAAAGTTGAGGAATGCAGTCTTTTATCTGGATGGATTTACAGGATTTACTCCGATTCAGAGAAAGGTGATTGAAAAATTACTTCGAATCGGAAATAAGGTCTGTGTTTCTCTGACGCTGGATGGAAGAGAGATTTCGACGCCTTATCGTGATTATGAATTATTTGCCATGTCAAAGCGGGAGAAACAGGAGTTGATTTCGCTTGCTCAAAATGCAGGTACGGAGATTCTTGGGGATATTGTGTGCTGGCCGGATCAGAGGGATTCAAAAGAACTACGTTTTCTGGAACAGAACATAGAGCGGTATCCGTATGAACAATATTTATCAGAACCCCGGGATTTAAAAATCTGCTGTTATATGAATCCAAGAGAAGAAAGCCGCAAAACAGCCAATCAGATTGAAACGCTGGTGAGAACAGGGCGCTATCGATATCAGGATATTGTGGTATTGACGGCGGATCTGCAAGATTATCAAAATGAATTAGAAAAGAGTTTTGAAGATCTTCATATTCCTTATTTTGTAGATGCAAATCGGAAATTATTAAATCATCCTTGTATCGAAACAATTTTATCTGCTTTGAAGATGATTCAGACAGATTTTTCGTACGATATGGTATTTCGCTACTTAAAATCGGGATTTTCCTGTTTGTCGATGGAAGAGGCTGATTTTCTGGAAAACTATGTGATTGCACTGGGAATCCGTGGTTTTGCCAGATGGAACCGGCCATTTACTTCTAAAATATTTTCGGAGGAAGAGACAGCCTGTGCGGAGGCATTAAGACAGCGTTTTATGGAGGAAATCAAACCTCTTAAGACCGGATTAAAACGCAGAAACACCACAGTGCTTCGAAAGGTAGTTTGCCTGTATGAATTTTTGGAACAGATTGATGTGTACGGGAAAATGAAGAGTCAGCAGGAAGTGTTTGAGGAGCAGGGAGATTTGTTACAGGCAAAAACTTATAGTAAAGTCTATGATCAGGTTTTGGATCTTTTAGAACAGATGGCATCGATTCTCGGAGAGGAACAACTATCCTATGATGATTTCTTTTCTGTTCTGGAAAGCGGTCTTGATGAAATGGCAATGGGGGTGATTCCGCCAAGTCTGGATCAGGTGGTGATCGGAGACGTAAAGCGTACCAGAACAGAAGGAGTTAAGGTTTTATTTTTCCTCGGAGTAAATGAGGGTATTATTCCGGCAGCTAATGAGGGAGGCGGAGTCGTAAATGACCGTCAGAGAGAAATTTTAAGTGATTATGGGATAAAGCTTGCGCCGGGACTTCGACAGTCTGCATATATGGAACAATTTTATTTATATCTGGCAGTTTCAAAACCCTCGGATCTTTTATATTTATCGTACAGCCGTATGAGCGCGGCAGGGGAACAAAGACGGCCGTCTTACTTTATCGAACGGGTACAGAGAATTTTCCCTGAATTAAAAATCCGCATAGAACAGGGAGAAGAGAAAACGGGATATACGGTAGAAGAAGCTCTGGAGCAGTTGATTGCCTGTCTGCAATCTGACGGGCAGGGAGAAGAAATATTCCAATGGATGCAGAGTCTTTACTTTGCGTTGGAAGATTTTAAGCCGGTATCGGATTATATCGATGCAAGATTTTATAAGAATGAGGCAAAACCACTGAGTCAGAAATTAATTAGTCAGCTTTACGGAGACACTTTATCCGGAAGTGTGACCAGAATGGAGAAATTTGCAGGCTGTGCATTTGCTCATTTTATGCAGTATGGATTAAAATTGCGGGAACGTCTGGTATATGAAATACTTCCTGCGGATATGGGGCAGGTATTTCATCGAACTATGGAATTGGTCGGAAAACGTACAGACTGGAAATTTGCAGATGATGAATCCAGAGATGATTTTGTAAATCAGGTAGTGGAGGATGCCGTATCCGAGGTTCAGAAAGAAATTTTTTCAAGCAGCAGCCGAAACGAATACCTTCTGGAACGTATGAAACGAATTTCAAGAAGAGCAGTGTGGGCAATGGAACAGCACATTCGCAGAGGGGACTTTACACCGGAAGAATATGAGATTGCATTTTCTGAAAAGCACCATCTGGAATCTATGACGTTTGCACTGGAAAACGGGAAAAAAATGCTTTTTTCCGGCGTTGTAGACCGAATGGACAGCATGGAAGATGAGGAAAATAAATATATTAAAATCATTGATTATAAATCAGGAAATGTGAAGTTTGACTTTGCAAAGATTTTCCATGGATTGCAGATGCAGCTGGTAATCTATATGAATGCCATGATGGAGCTTTATGAAAAAAGGAGCGGGAAACATGTTTATCCGGCAGGAATGTTTTACTTTCATCTGGATGATCCGGTTGTGGAAGGAAGAGATCTTGAGGAAACAAAGCAGAATCTGTTAAAAGATATGAAAATGAGTGGAGTGGTCAACGAAGACTTTGATTTGGTTTATCAGATGGAACACGCCGGGGCGGAGGGATATCTGACACTTCCGGTTCGTGGAACAAAAAGTGGTTTTGATAAAAGGTCTTCGGTATTAAATACCAATCAAATGCTAAGTCTCGGAAAGATTGTAGAACAGAAAATGACGGATCTGGGAAACTCGCTGATGCAGGGAGAAGTCTGTATTCATCCATATGAGTATCAGGGAACGATGCCCTGTGATTATTGTGATTTCAGGAATATTTGTGCCTATGAAAATGGTGTAGACCCGGTAAATAAGATGAAAAAAATATCACTGGAGGAGGGAAAACATGCCTTGGACAAAGGAACAGCAAAAGGTTATTGATCAGAGAGATGCTGATATTTTAGTATCTGCTGCAGCAGGATCAGGGAAGACAGCGGTACTTGTAGAGCGAATTATCCAAAAGGTTGTGGATGAGGAATCTCCTCTGGATGTAGATCGGCTGTTGGTTGTGACTTTTACAAAAGCAGCAGCGGGAGAGATGAAAGAACGAATCGCATCTGCTTTGGACCGGAAAGTCAAAGAATTTCCGCAGAATCAGCATTATGCCAGGCAGCTGGCATTAATACATAAAGCGCAGATTACTACAATTCACAGCTTTTGTATGAATCTTGTGAAAGATTATTTTTATGTTCTGGGGATTGATCCGAATATTTCACCGGGAGAGGAGGGAAGGCTCTCCGGGCTGCGCAGTGAGGTATTGGATGAAATCCTGGAAGAAGCCTATGCAAAACGAGAGCCCCATTTTCTGAATCTGATTGAGTCTTATTCTCCGGGAAAAAACGATAAGATAATAAGTGATTATATTTTGAAACTCTATCAGACTGCCAGAAGTCATGTTCGGCCCGAACAATGGCTTTGCGAGGCAGAAGAGAATTTGTGTGCGTCCTCTCTGGAAGAGTTTCGAAATGCGCCGTTTGTACAATATATTTTTGAAGATGCCCGGGAAGCGGTGAAAAATGCTGTCCGTATGATTAAAAAAGCAGTGGATCTAGCACAGCAAGACAGTGGTCCTTATTTCTATCTGAAAACGTTTGAGCAGGATTTGGAAATTTTCAAAGATTTTCAGAATGCAGAGAGCTTTCGTGAGTATTGTGAGAAGTTTCTGACATTAACAAAGCCACGGCTTAGTGGAAGAAAGAAAAAAGCAGATATGATTGACGAGAATCTTCAGGATCAATGCAAAAAGCTGCGAGAACGTGCCTATGGTCTGATAGGAGATATTCAGAGCGCTTATTTCTATGCGAAAGAAGAAGAAATTTACCAGGAACTTACAGCAATGAAAGTTCCATTGTCAGCTTTAATTGATCTTACGCGGGAATTTATGGAGCGTTACAGTCAAAAGAAGATAGAAGAAAATGTAATGGATTTTGACGATATGGAACATTTTGCGTTGAAATTACTGATTGATCACTTTGATGAAAATGGAAATCCTGTGCCAAGTAAGATTGCAGAAGAAAAGTCCGGCGAATATGAAGAAATTTATATTGATGAGTACCAGGACAGCAATTATATTCAGGATGCAATTCTCAGGAGTGTGTCAAAGGAGGCGGCAGGAGGTCATAATATGTTTATGGTGGGAGATGTGAAACAGAGTATTTACAGTTTCCGCCTGGCAAGACCGGAGCTTTTTCTGGAAAAGTATCACCGTTACCAGAAGAAGGGGGAAGAATATCAGTTAATTGAGTTACGGAACAATTTTCGAAGCAGAAAAGAAGTACTTTATTTTGTCAACGATATTTTCTATGAAATCATGCACGAGAGCCTGGGAAATATCGAATATACAGAAAATGCAGCGCTAGTTCCTACCATGGAATTTTTGCCGGGGTGCGATGCCACTGCGCAGCTGCTTCTTCTGGATGGAGAGGCGGTTCGGGAATCTGAGGAAGAAGCAATGATTCTGGAGGCAAGGATGATTGCGGAAAAGATTCACGATATGGTCGATGGAGAAAATCCTATGATGATCACCGGGAAAGACGAGGATGGCAATCCCGGTCTTAGAAAAGCGAAATACAGCGATATTGTAATTTTACTCCGATCTATGAAAGGAAATGCCGAAACTCTGCAAAAGGAGCTGATGAATGCCGGAATTCCAGCGTTTGCAAATAGTCAAAAAGGGTATTTTGATACGGTTGAAGTCCGCACAGTTTTAAGTCTTTTAGCTGTGGTGGATAATATTTATCAGGATATTGATATGGCCGCAGTGCTGCGCTCACCGATTATAGGGATGTCAGAGGAAGAACTTGGCTGGGTGAAAGTAGAGGGGAATGCAGGTTCCCTGTATCAGTGTTTGAAAAATACCGCAGAGACTATTCAATTATCTAAAAGGGCGCTTTCTTTGCTGGAACAGTTTCGTGAGGCGAAAACGTATCTGCCGCTGACACAGTTACTGTGGCTTATACTGGATGAAACCGGATATTATCATTATGCGGGGGCAATGCCTCAGGGGAAAAAACGGCAGGGAAATCTTTTGATGCTGGTGGAACAGGCGAAAGCCTTTGAAGACCGTCAGATCAGAGGCTTGTTCCATTTTATTCGATTTATAGAGCAGTGTAAGGATTATGATATGGATTTCGGGGAAGCCAATATCATGGGAGAAGATGAAGATTTGGTGCATATTTCCAGTATTCATAAGAGTAAAGGGCTGGAATATCCGATCGTGTTTGTATCAAAAATGCATCAGAAATTTAATTTAAGAGACAGCAGTGGAAGTATTATTTTTCATGGTGATTATTTTATCGGTGCAGACCGTGTTGATCCTGTTCACCGAAGAAAACAAAAGACGGTATTAAAAAGTATGATTGCACGTCAGATGAAAAAGGATGCACTGGGAGAGGAACTTAGGGTACTCTATGTTGCCATGACCCGCGCTAAGGAGAAATTAATTCTTACGGGAATCCGGAAGGAAGAAATTTCATGGGAGAAATCAGACCGGGCAGGATATGCAGATTTAATTTCGGCGGGTTCTTATCTGGATTGGATTTTAAGGGTGCTGCCACAGGTGCCGAAAGATGACTATCAGTTAAAGATTTGGACGGCGGAAGACTTTGTATGGGCAGATATCCGAAAGGAAGTTCAGGGAGAAATGAACAAAGAAATGTTCCTCCAAAGACTTTATGAACAGATTCCGCAGGAAGCTGTGATGGAGAGAAAAGAAACATTTGCCTATCAATATCGGGATCAGGCAGAGACAACAGGACAGTTAAAATATTCTGTGTCGGAAATAAAGAGAATGAGTCAGGAAGCAGATCCTGAGGAATCGTTATATTTTAGCGCCGGCAGGGAAACACAGCGCAGAATTCCGGAATTTATGAAAGAAAAACAGAAATTGTCTGCCGCATCGAAGGGTACGGCTGTTCATAAAGTTTTAGAACTTTTGGATTTTACAAAAGATTATACAATGAAAAGCCTAAAAGAGCAGATCGCATCCTGGTGTGAAGAAGGAAAACTAAAAAAGGAATATGAGAAAATCGTTTATCGAAAAGATATTCTGGCACTTTTACAGTCGGATCTCGGAAAAAGGATCAAGAGAGCAGCCATAAACCGTCAATTATATCAGGAGCAGCAGTTTGTTCTGGGAGTACCGTTTTCTGAGATGAGTGAAGGCGGAAGGGAAGATTCTTATGTAGTTGTCCAAGGAATTATCGACCTTTATTTTGAGGAAGAAGGAGCTCTTGTTCTGGTAGACTACAAAACAGACCGCGTAACACAAGAGAATGGAAGAGATATTTTGAAAAAAAGATATGAGGCACAGCTTCGGGCTTATCAGCAGGCTCTGGAACAGATGACAGGAAAAACGGTAAAGGAAACCATCATATATTCTATGGTGCTGGGCGAGAGTATTTCGATCTCATAGGAGAAGATTTTTTTCGGCATGCATCTTTAACAGCTCAATGAATGATTCATGCTTTTTTGGATATGCTAAGGAGAGAACCTGCTTAGTAAACAAAGAAAGGATGATACGATTATGGAAAAGGAAAAAGATTTTATTGAAAAGTCCTTTGAAGAAATGGATGAAACCGAACGGCTGAAATATGAAGTTGCGGTGGAGCTGGGGCTTGCAGACCGGATTAAAGAAGGCGGCTGGCAGTCACTGTCTGCCAGTGAAACCGGCAAGATCGGGGGAATTATGAATCGAAGAATGAAAGATCAGAATAAAGAATAAAGTTTAAGAGAACCGGCATTGGAAGATGTCGGTTTCTTTTTACATTTGCGGGAAAGATTGTTATAATGAGTGAATAAAGCAGATGAAAAGAGGGATGATGATGATAACAAAAGCGGAATTTGAACAGACACTTTTGGAACGACAGACAAAGGAAGTGCGGGAGAAATTAAAAAAAGGCAGAGTCGCCATTGCGGGTCTGGGCGGTCTGGGATCAAATATCGCATTAATGCTTGCAAGAACAGGGATTCAGAGTCTGTTTTTGGCAGATTTTGATACTGTGGATATTTCTAATTTAAACCGTCAGGCGTATACCATAGAACAGATTGGTATGAAAAAGACAGAGGCTCTGACGCAGCTGATTCGTCAGGTTAATCCATGGATTGAAGTGGAGCTTTATCAGGGAAGAATTACGAGTAAAAATGCCAGGGAACTGTTTGAGGGATACCCGATTCTCTGTGAGGCATTCGATGATCCGGATGCAAAGGCAGAGCTTATTGAAACTGCACTTATAGAACTGCCAAACACAACGATTATTTCCGGAAACGGAATGGCGGGAACTTATAGTTCCAATCTGATTAAGACAAGGAAGACGATGGGACGTCTCTATGTATGTGGGGATGAGACTCACGGAATTTCCAAAGAGGAATCTCTGACTTCTGCCAGAGTTTCTATTTGTGCCGGACATGAGGCAAATATGGCAATCCGGCTGATTTTAGGGGAGGAAGATATATAATGGAAGGAAAGAATCTGATTGCGGTTACAAACCGCCACTTGTGTACCCGACCATTTCTCGATGTAATAAGAGATCTGGCGAAGAAAGAATTAAAAACGATTGTGCTGAGAGAAAAAGATCTTTTGGAAGAGGAATATTTGCATCTTGCCAGACAGTGCAAAGAGATTTGTGAACAAGAGGGAGCGTCTCTGACGATACATAATTTTGTGAATACGGCACGAATTCTTGAAATTGACAGAATTCATCTTCCGTTTCCTGTTTTTTTGAAAGAGGCGGGAAATCTTAAAGACTTTGCATGGGTCAGCACATCCATTCATAAGCCGGAGGAAGCAAAACAGGCACAGGATCTTGGAGCAGATTTTGTTTTTGCAGGACATGTTTTTGCGACAGACTGCAAAAAAGGGCTTGAGCCGAGAGGACTGGATTTTTTGAAGAAAACGGTAGAGGGTGTGCAGATTCCTGTTTATGGGATCGGAGGAATCCATGAAAATAATATAGAACAGATTATGGAGACCGGAGCTGCCGGTGGATGTATGATGTCTGAATTTATGAAGCTGCCGGCCGAGTGAGAGTTTCAGGTGGACTTGCGGACATTGTTTTGATATGATAAGAAGTGTTTTTACACACTAAATTTAACAGGTAGGAGAGAGGAATGAAATTTACGGAAAATTTGACAAAGCCAATTTCAAAAATTTTAAAATTTCTTCTTCGGAGGCTCGTGTTTGTGGCAGTTGCCATTGTGTTACAGATTATCTGGATGACCTATTTGTTTATGGTTATCGGAGAATATTCCAAGTTGATTGAGTGGATTTTCCGAATTGGTGCGATTATGCTGGTTATATATATTGCCAATAAAGATGATAATCCGGCATACAAACTGGCATGGACGATACCGATTCTGATTTTTCCGATCTTTGGGGCGGTGCTCTATTTGACGCTTGGAGATAAGCAGCCATCAAGGAAATTAAGACATGCGCTGGAAGCTTCCGTGGAAGACACACAGTTTTTGCTGGGACAGGATTATAGTGTCATGGAAAATCTGGAGAGAGAAGATTTTCAGGTGGCAGGTCAGGCGAAATATATTGATCAGTGCGGAGGATATCCTATTTATCAGAATTCGGACGCAAAATACTATCCTTCCGGGGAGGCAATGTTTGAAGAACTGCTGGAAGATTTGAAAAAGGCCAAACATTATATTTTTATGGAGTTTTTCATTGTTGCACAGGGGTATATGTGGGATACGATTCTCGAAATTTTAAAAGAGAGAGTCGATGACGGCGTAGAAGTACGTTTTATGTATGATGATGTGGGATGTGTGGATCTTTTGCCATATAAGTATTACAAAGAACTTGAAAAATACGGAATTATGGCAATGGCATTTAACCCGATCAAACCTTTAGTATCGACAGCGTGGAATAACAGAGATCACAGAAAAGTTATCGTAATCGATGGACATACAGCGTACACCGGAGGATTAAACCTTGCGGATGAGTATATTAACCGTATAGAGCGTTTTGGTTATTGGAAAGATGCCGGACTTCGTGTGACAGGAGATGCCGTCTGGAACTTTACCGTCATGTTTTTACAGGTATGGAATGCACTGAGAAAGACAGACGATGGATATGGCGCATTTTTACCTCATAAGCATTATAATGAAGCGTTTGTCGGAAAAGGGTATATCCAGCCATATGCGGACAATCCTCTGGATCACGAGATTGTGGGCGAAAATGTCTATTTAAATATTATCAATACGTCAACTCGTTATGTCTATATTTATACGCCGTATTTAATTATTGATAATGAAATGATGACGGCATTGTGTCTGGCAGCAAAACGAGGAGTCGATGTGCGGATTGTAACACCGGAGATTCCGGATAAAAAAGCTGTTTTTCTATTAACACAGTCTTACTATGGACAGCTTCTGGATGCGGGAATTACTATTTATCAGTACACTCCCGGATTTATTCATGCAAAATGTTTTGTCAGTGATGACAAGGTGGCAACAGTGGGAACCATTAATATGGATTTTCGAAGTTTATATCTTCATTTTGAAAATGGTGTTTTTCTTTATAAGAACGATGTGGTGGAACAGATCAAAGCAGATATGTTGGAGACATTTCAGATCAGCCGGCGTATCACCAGCGAGATGAGCAGGGGGAATCTTGCCAAAACTCTGGTGCAGAGCATTCTAAGGCTGTTGGCGCCGCTGCTTTAGACAGTGTTTGAAAAATGTTCCGGAAAGGGGAAACATGGAAAGTTATAAAAATTTTGCGAGAGTGTATGATGAATTTATGGATCAGACACCCTATGATACATGGTTTTGCAATATCAGGGAATTGTTTGTCCGGTTTCAGGTTCCACAGGACGGAGCAGTTTTAGATCTGGGATGCGGAACCGGCAAGATGGCAAGACGGTTAAGTCGTGCCGGATATCAGGTGACGGCGGCAGACCGTTCAGAGCAGATGCTTGAGATTGCAGCCAGTGTATCTGACGATCCTGTTTTATATGTGCAGCAGGATATGGTGTCTCTGGAACTTCCGGGGAAAATGGATGCGGTCATAAGTATTTGTGACTGTATGAATTATATTATTGAACCAGAAGATTTCGAAGAAGTTTTAACGAGAGTAAAAAATTCTCTGAAAGATGGAGGAATTTTTGTGTTTGACATGAATACCCGGTTCAAATACGAGAAGATTTTATCTTGCAATACGTTTGCGGAGGATCGGGAGGATGCCAGTTTTATCTGGGATAATTTCTATGATGAGCAGGACAGAATTAACGAATATCAGTTAAGTCTTTTTATTCAGAATGAGCAGGGAACGTATGACAAATATGAGGAACTGCACATTCAGAAGGCATATGATCAGGAAGAAGTATGTCAGATGATTTTGAAGGCAGGATTTACAAAAGTCGAAGTTCTGGATGTTGATACTATGAAAGAGCCGGAAGAAGAAACTGAGCGCCTCTATTTTATTGCACAGATCTGTGCACAGTGAACAGGAAATAAAGGAAGGAAATAGTACTATGAATGATTATATTATCAGAGGAACAGCAGCAGATGATCAGATTCGTTTTTTTGCTGCTTCGACAAGAGAGCTGGTAGAGACAGCGAGACAGAAACACAATACAAGTCCGGTAGCAACGGCAGCTCTTGGGAGATTGCTGACTGCGGGGGCAATGATGGGCAGCATGTGCAAGAATGACAGCGATGTTATTACATTGCAGATTCAGTGCAGCGGGCCGATTGGCGGACTCACAGTGACTTCTGATTCAAAAGCCCGTGTGAAGGGATATGTGAATCATCCGGAGGTGATGCTTCCTCCAAGCAGTGCAGGTAAACTGGATGTGGGAAAGGCTCTGGATCTTGGAGTTTTGACTGTAATAAAAGATATTGGACTAAAGGAACCTTACTCCGGACAGACACATTTGGTTTCCGGGGAGATCGCAGAGGATTTGACTTATTATTTCGCAGCCAGTGAACAGATTCCGACTTCTGTCGCATTAGGTGTTTTGATGAACAAAGATAACACAGTGCGCCAGGCGGGCGGATTCATTATTCAGATGATGCCGTTTGCGGAGGAGGAGACGATTGCGAAATTAGAAAAGAAGATTGCTCAGTTCCAATCTGTGACCTCTTCTCTGGAAAAAGAACACACACCGGAAAAAATGATGGAAGAGCTTCTCGGAGACATGGGAATGAAAATTTATGATACAATGCCGACACAATTTTACTGTAATTGTTCCAAGGAACGAGTGGAACAGGCAGTGATCAGTGTTGGAAAAAAAGAGATTCAGTCTATGATTGATGAAGGAGAGCCGATTGAAGTAAATTGTCATTTTTGTAATACCCATTATCATTACAGCGTAGAAGACTTAAAGAGAATGCTAGAAGAAGCAGTTCGGTAGATATCGAACGTTTGAGTGTTTTTTAAGGATGAAAGGTGAGATGTGTATGAAAAAAGTGCTGGTGGTTTTGTTGAGTTTTTTATTGACGGTGACTGCGGTTCCTGTAGCGGCAGCGGGAGTTTATAATCCCGATGCGATCAAGTTTACTTACAGCGGACGTACATTTCAGAGAGAATCTGAAACCGTGTATACATTGTCGGCAACCAAAAGACTGAGCAGCGGAGATATTATTATGCCAGAGATCCAGACGCTGACACTATCAGTTGAGGATGGAGCGGGAATTGATCTTAGCGGAATTAGTGCAAAGATGAAAAGTGAAGCAGGGAAAAAAGATATTCGACTGACAGTTGTTTCCTCAAGTGCGAAAGAGGCAAAAATCAATATCAATTTCTCACATTCAAGAGTTTTTACTTCTTTGAATATGACAGATGCAATTTTGATTTATAATAAAGAGGGCATGGAAATAAGAAGTGTTTTGTTTGCCTATGATACTCCGTATTTTCAGGATGAACATGAATCAGGATTTAATTCTCTGACGGCATGGGCCGGTGAGTGGGATGTAATGGATGGAGAATCTTTTAAGACTTCCGGACTCCTGGATGTTTATCAGGGCAGCGGAGTGTTGACTTACACATATAAGGCTCAGGGAAGTCAGGGCGTTAAGGCATTTTATCTGAATCCGGAGGGGAATTTTACATTTTTAAATGGAAAAACTGTTCTGACGAATATTAATCACAGCGCGAAAGCAGTACATAAGATTCAAATTAAGTGTAAACCAGACTACCTTGCACGGATGAAAGAGGACTTGAAGGATTCACTGGGAAGATATGGACAGAATACAATACAGTATGTTTTTGATGATATCGTTGTGGAGTATGCAGATGGATGTTTGATTGGGGGAGCGTTAGATCCGATTTATCTCGGGTATCAGGCGACTTTAAGAGTTCTTGGAAAGACGTCTCTTAAGACAAGCGGGCGCAGTACAACTTCTGTGAAATTAACATGGCAGAAAATGAGCGGAGTCAGCGGATATTGTATTTATCGTTCCACAAAAAAGAATTCCGGATATAAGAAGATTAAGACCGTATCTTCCAAATATACATCTTATCAGGATAAAAAACGAAAATCAGCAACGGTATATTATTACAAGATTCGTCCATATCGCAATGTGGTACCATCTGGAAAAACAAAGAAAGTTGTATTTTACGGGGCTTACAGTCCAGTCCATAAATCGGGGACACGACCAAAGAAAGCTTCTTTTACGATGAAGAAACGTGGAAGACGATTAAAAATTACCAATAAAAAAGTATCCGGCTGTACCGGATACCGAATTTATCTGAAATCTGGGAAAAAAGGAAAATATAAGAGAGTGAAACAATTAAATGGTTCCAGAAAACGGACATGGTATACAAAGAAACTTCGAAAGAAAAAAGTTTATTATGTCAGAATTCGTGCGTATAAACAGATCAGTGGAAAGAAGTATTTTGGAAGCTATTCTAAATCAAAAAAATCTGGATTTAATCTTGTTGGGCTCAGATTTTGACTCATCGCTGTTAGGACAAAGCAGAGCGGTTTTTTATACCATAGGAAGTTTGGAGAACTTTCCTTGGTATAAAAAGAAAGCAGACAGATCAGGGAATGTAAATTCTCGGGTCTGTCTGCTTTTGTGTTATTGGGCTGCATCAGCTGTTGCCGGATTGTTATCGTCCTCATCAGCAGTAATGTTGATGGAAACATAATCTCTGTCTTCTTCTGATGGTTCCGGAAAGATATCTTCGTCATCAAAAGGGTCGTCGTCAAATGATTCATCATCGAAATCTTCATCAAAGTTGCTGCCGGAGATGATTTCTCTGAGCTTCTTAATAATGTCTTTGATCTGATCACGGGCAATGTAGGCGATCGTAGCAACGGTGGCTACGATGGTAGCTAACTTGCAAAGATCTTTAAATGTTTTTCTCATAAAAAGACTCCTTTCCTTTTTTCTTCTTTCATTTTATAATGAAATTGTAAAAAAAGCAATGCAGGATTGACAAAATAAAATTTCGTGTTAAAATTATTTTATAAAATAATTTTCTGCAACAAGAAAGGAGGAAACTTTGAAACGATTGTGTGCAAAGGCGGCATTGGAACTTGTGCCGGATCAGGGAGTAGTTGGTCTTGGAGGCGGAGAAACCATAGGATATCTTGCAGAGTATATCAAAGAGAGCGGAAAGTGTGTTAAGGTGGTAACTCCATCCAAGGTAACAGAAGAGACTTGTAAGAAACTGGGAATTCCGCTGGTTGAAACGAGAGAGGTAAACCAGGTGGAAATCTCTTTTGACGGATGTGATCAGGTTGATTTACAGCTCAATGCTTATAAAAGCGGAGGCGGAATCCATACCCTTGAGAAAGTGATTGCCAGAATGTCGAAGGAATATGTGCTGTTGGTAGATGAGTCGAAGGTGTGTGAATGTCTTGGAAATACGGTTCCGATTGTGCTGGACATTGTGCCGGAATCTGTGCAGTATGTTACAGCTCAGGCAGAGGCTGTGGGAGCTGTTGTGAAAGTGAGAGACGCCCGCCTTCTGGAACTGTTTTTTGAGGAACTGCCGGATCTTAAGATGATTGACGGACAGTTAAAACAGATAACCGGAGTGATTGAAACTTCTCTTTTTTATCAAATTGCATCGAAAGCATTGGTTGCAGGAAAAGAAGGAGTCAGGGTATTAAAAGCCGGATGTTAACGCATTGGGGCAGAAAAAATGAAGCAGAACAACAGATGGATTATGAATAGGAGATAAGTCAGATGAGCACATGGGGAATTTTAGGATGTGGAACGATTGCAAATGAGATGGCAGCAGCGTTTCAAAAGATGGGAAAAGAGATTTATGGTGTCAGCAACCGTACACTGGAAAAGGCACAGGAATATGCAAAAACTTATGGAGTAAAACATGTTTTTGATACATATGAAGATATGCTGGCAGACGAAAATATTGATGTAATCTATATTGCAACACCGCACAGTATGCACTATGAAAATATCAAAAAGGCAGTTTGCGCAGGGAAACATGTTTTGTGCGAAAAAGCAATTACGGTAAATGCCGGACAGTTAGAAGAAGTCCTGGAATTAGCCGAGAAACATCATGTAGTAGTGCGTGAGGCTATGACGATTTCTCATATGCCTTTGTATCAGAAACTGAAAGAGAGAATCAAAGAGGGAGCCATCGGAAAAATGAAGATGGTTCAGGTGAATTTCGGAAGCAATAAGGGATATGATTCTACAAATCGCTTTTTTGCCTTAGAAGCAGCGGGAGGAGCTTTGCTGGATATCGGAGTTTACGCTACTTCATTTGCGAGAACCTTCTTAAGTGAGATGCCGAATACCATTCTCACAACGGTAGAATATTTAGAAACAGGAGCAGATGAGCAGGCTGGTATCGTTATGAAAAATACCAAGGGAGAGATGGTCGTGATGTGTCTGACACTTCGTGCAAAACAGCCAAAACGAGGAGTCGTAACAGGAGATCAGGGATATATTGAAGTTTACGAATATCCAAGAGCGTGCAAAGCAACGATTACAAACACAGAGACCGGTGAAGTGGAGACCGTTGAGGCAGGAAAAAGCGAAGATGCTCTCCAGTATGAGATCGAGGCAATGGAAGGATCCATCGAGGGAAGCTGGAAAGATGACTGCCAGGAAATTACCCGAGATACCATGAAGATTCTCACCAGTGTCAGAACCCAATGGGGAATGAGATATCCATTTGAATAAAAGCGTAAAGTATTTTTCAAACACACTGTGATTCTTCCCACTGGACGGACTTCGTCTGATAAGGTATACTACTAAGGTAGATATTTATCAGTAAGGGAGGCAGAAGATGATCCAGATTTTTAAGAATTATGAAGATCAAAAAGAGCTTCAGGAGCTCGACCATATTGAATTAGAATCATGGGTGATGATTACAGATCCTACGATGAGTGAGTTAATGGAGATCTCGGAATCCTACGGTATCGATATGGATGATCTGAAGGCGGCACTGGATACGGAAGAACGCTCCCGTCTGGAAAATGAAGAAAATTATACGATGATACTGGTAAATATTCCGGTAGTGGAGGAAGAGGATCATAAGAAATGGTACGAGACGATTCCTTTGGGAATTTTCATTACAAGAAAGATTGTGTTTACAGTCTGCCTGGAGGAAACGAATATTTTAAAACAGTTTGTGGATGGTCTGGTATCCAATTTTTATACGTTTATGAAAACACGGTTTGTGTACCAGATTCTTTATAATAATGCCGCATTGTTTTTGTACTATCTGCGAGTGATTGACCAGAGAGCCAATCAGGTAGAAGATCTGCTCCATGAGACTTACCAGAACAAGGATCTGATTCAGTTATATGATCTGGAAAAATGTCTGGTTTATTTTACCACCGCATTAAAATCAAATGAGGTGGTATTAGAAAAACTTCGAAAGCATATTGGTCTGCGTCATTATGAAGAAGATCAGGAACTGTTGGAAGATGTTATTATCGAGAATAAGCAGGCTATGGAGATGACAGATATTTATCATAATATTCTTCGAAGTACCATGTCGCTGTTTGGTTCGATTATTGATAACAATCTGAATCAGGTAATGAAATTTTTAGCGGCTATCACAATCATTTTGGAACTTCCGACGATGATTTCCGGATTATATGGGATGAATGTGAACGTGGCAGGAATGCCTTTTGCGGGAAAGGTCTACGGATTCGCCGTAATCTCCGTATTTTCCCTGATTGTCTGTCTGATTGCGGTATATATCTTAAAAAAGAAAAATATTTTATAGGTATTTTTAAAACTTTTATAAGCGGGGACTGTCTCATATAGAGAAGTCCCCGTCTTTTAATCTGATAAATGAGATTTCATATGCCGCAGTGCATTTTTTTCCAGACGGCTTACCTGCGCCTGAGAAATACTGATCTCATCAGCAACTTCTGTCTGGGTCTTTCCTTCAAAAAATCGGAGACGGATAATATTGTATTCACGGTCGGAAAGGTGGTTCATTGCCTCTTTTAACGCAATGGACTCGATCCAGAGATCTTCTTTGTTCTTTTTATCTTTTACCTGATCCATCAGATATAAAGTATCGCCGCCGTCTTGATAGACCGGTTCATACAAAGAAAGAGGAGTTGCGATTGCATCCAGAGCAAAAAGAACCTCTTCTTTTTTCATATCGATTTCTTTGGCAATCAGTTCCAGGGATGGTTCGCAGTTAAGTTTTTTTGTCAGGGACTCTTTGGCATTGATTGCTTTGTAGGCAATATCTCTCAGCGACCGGCTTACACGCATCGTATTATTATCTCTCAAATACCGTTTGACTTCTCCGATAATCATTGGAACGGCATAGGTGGAAAATTTCACATTGAGACTTCGGTCAAAGTTATCAATGGCTTTCATCAGTCCGATACAGCCTACCTGAAATAAATCATCGGCATTTTCACTGCTTCCGGAAAAACGCTGGATTACACTGAGCACCAGTCTTAAATTTCCTTTAATATATTGTTCCCTTGCTGTCTGATCTCCCTGCTCGATCTTTTCAAATAATGAATTTTTTTCTTCATCGCTCAAAAGTGGAAGAGCAGAAGTGTTTACGCCGCATATTTCAACTTTATTTAGTGCCATAGTGATTCCTCCATTTGTAAATCGTTCTATTAAAATGATGGACAAATTAAGGATGGTTTATACGATGAAAAAATTCCCAGAGAAAATTGACTTCTATTTTTTTCGGTGCTATGATATGGGAAGAAAAGGAGATTTAGGCATGAAGAAAATTTTAGCATCTTTCATGATGATTGGACTTGTTTTCTGTCTTGGAGCATGTAATCTTCCATGGCAGAAGAAAGAGGACGAAAAAGAAGAAAAGAAGCAGGTCGTTGAGGCTTCCAAAGTCAGAGGAACAATGGAGGGTATGACGCTCAAAGTCGGTGTATCCAATGAGATGGCTCCGTTTTCTTATTATGACAGTAACGAAAAAAAGATTGTCGGATTCGATATTGATATTCTTGAGAAAATCAGTGAATATCTGGGATTTGATTATGATTTGTATCCGATGGCGATGGCAGAGATTGAAAAGAAAATAAAAAACGGAGAATTAGATCTTGCGGTTGCAGGAATCTCTATTACAGATGAGAGGCAGAAACAGTTTGCGTTTACAGACTCTTATTATGAGACATATCTGCAGATTGTGGTGAATAAGAGCACATTAATAGCAGAGAGAAAAGAGATTCAGGGGAAAGTAATTGGTGTGGAAACCGGTACTTCCAATGCAGAATATGCACAAGATTATATGTCAGATCAAAATACGATCAAATATTATACGTCTATGAAAAAATTGTTTAAAGATCTGGAAGCGGGGAAAATTGATGCGACGATCTATGATGCTCCCGGAGTCGAGAAATATTTGGAAGATCACAAGGATCAGACGAATTTAATTGCGTTGGAGGAAAAGCTGAATTCTGAAGAGAGCAATTACGGAATCATGTTTGCGAAAGGATATAAATATCTGGATCAGTTTAATGTGGCACTTCAGGTGTTAAATACAGACGGCAATTATCAGAAAATTAAAGAAACCTGGTTGAAATCAGAAGAATAGAAAATCCCGGATTCCCTTTCGTGAATCCGGGATTTTTAATATATTACATCGGATGAGGTCAGTCCGATGTAAGGAGGAGCGCATTAATCAAGAAGCAGTGTTTTAAGCCATGCACTTTCTTCTTCTGTCAGATGAGGAGTAAGGGTGTCATACACAAACTGCTGGTAGTCTTTTAAAAGTTTCTTTTCTTTCGCTGTAAAAAGAGTAAGGTCAACGCCATCCAGATCAATCGGAACGACCGTCAGAGGGTGAAAAGCCAAAAATGTACCATATTGGTTCTGTCTCCATTTTTTGCAATAGAGCATGTTTTCTGTACGGATTCCGTATTTCCCCGGACAATAGACGCCGGGTTCATCCGTAATAACCATACCCGGTTCCAAGACAGCATCTAAATTTTCCGGATTGGATCTCCAGCGAAAAGCATTAGGCCCTTCGTGGACTCCGAGAAAGTATCCGACTCCGTGTCCGGTACCGCATTGATAATCAATGCCTTCCTCCCAGAGAGGTTCCCGGGCAAGGATATCAAGGTTGCTTCCGCGGCATCCCAAAAGAAATTTAGCGTCGGAAAGTGTAAGCATGGATTTTAACACGAGAGTAAAATGACGACGTTCTTCTTCTGTAATCGGACCAAGAATAAAGGTTCTTGTTACGTCGGTCGTTCCACTGTAATATTGTCCGCCGGAATCGATAAGGAGCATGCCTTCCGGCAGGATCTCAGTGTCGGTTTCTTCTGTAGACTGGTAATGCATCATGGCAGCATGATCTTTGTAGGCGCAAATTGTATCAAAACTCGGGCCGGCATAATCCGGCTGTTTTTTTCGCTCGGATTCCAGCTGCTCAGTGACGGAACGTTCAGTCATCGGAAGTTTTCCTGCATTCGTCTTAAGCCAATACATAAATTTGGTCACGGCGGCACCATCATGGATATGGCACTGTTTCAGATGAAAAATCTGCGTGTCATTCTTTATAGCTTTCATTCGCTCGGTCGGGTTCTTCTGATCAATGATCTTGCATTTAAACAATCGCTGATAATGATCATAATTAACAAGTTTTGTATCAAGCATGACACTGGTATGCTGATTCTCCAGAAAAGATACAATGGTATCATAATCCTGAATTGTAATATTAGAATCTCGGAAACGACGAAAAGTTCCGGCAGTGACACACTCTTTTCGAAGGAATAGAAAACATTGGTCCGGTGTAATCCATGCATAACTGTAAAACAGAGGAGTACATGCAATATCATCCCCTCTTAAATTAAAGAGCCATGCAATATCGGGAAGAGAAGATAAAAATAAAGCCTGTGCCTCTTCCTGCTCCATAATTGCGCGAAGACGTTTCAATTTGGATTCAAAATGTTCTCCGGTGTAGCGCTCATCATGTTCATAAACAGGATGTTTGGTCAAAGGCGGGCGCCCGACTTGTGCCCAGAGTTTTTCAACCAGAAGAAAATTATATTTAAAATTGCAATGATGTTTTTTAGCAAGGCGTTCCAGTTTTTTTCCGTAATCCGCACAGATTGTCTGTCCGTTAACACCGAGGGTATCCTGTTTCGTCAGATGTTCATCTAAAAAATCCAGAATCGTCGGAACGCCGGCAGTGCCCTGCTTCATTAGATGAATGTCAGAGGGGAGCTGTTCCAGAGCCTGTGTAAAATATCTGCCGTCAGTCCAGAGCCACGCATCCTCAGAGCCGACAAGTAAGGTGCCTGCGGAACCTGTAAAGCCGGAAATAAATTGTCTGCACTTAAAATAATCGTCAACATATTCAGATTGATGGGGGTCTTCACTTGGTATTAAATAGTAAGTGATATGCTCTTTAAGCATAATTTTCCGAAGTTCAGTTAAGTTAGTGTTCATTTTTTGAAACCTCCATTTCATATTGCAGGGGTCAAAAGGTATGTTCCTTCTGATCTGGCATCCAAGATTACTCCGTTGCTCAAAAATCTTTCCACATTAATAAGTATACCTTATCGGAGGAAGTCCGTCCAGTGCGAAGCACTATGTAATAACGAATGCTTCAGAGAGTATACCTTATCGGAGGAAGTTGCACAACATTTCACTCAAAAATTTGTCAAATACCCTGAAAATAATGTATAATCGAAAAGGACAAATGTAAAGATAAAGGAGAATTATATGAAAAATATGCTTGTTGCCCAGTCAGGAGGACCTTCTGCTGCAATAAATGCGACCATTGCAGGTGTGATTGATGCAGGAATTCAAAGTGATCAGGTAGAACATGTATATGGCGCACTTCACGGGATCAAGGGAGTGCTCAATGAGAATTTTGTTAACCTGGATGTAATTTGCAATGCCAGAGAAAAAAGAGATTTGTTGGCAGTAACTCCGGCGGCGGCTTTAGGATCTTGTCGTTGGAAACTGAAAGATCCCAAAGAAAATGCGGAAGAATTTGAAGAAATTATCCGAATTTTAAGAAAAAATAACATTGGATATTTTATTTATACTGGCGGAAATGATTCTATGGATACGGTATACAAACTTTCTGTCTACTGTGAAGAGCATGAAATTGATGACATTAAGATTATGGGAGCTCCAAAGACCATAGATAATGACCTGGGAGAGACGGATCATTGTCCGGGATTCGGTTCGGCAGCAACGTTTATTGCGACAGCTTTTATCGAAATCGGATGTGACTGTTTTGTCTATGATGTACCGTCTGTGACGATTGTGGAAGTTATGGGAAGAAATGCCGGATGGCTGACGGCGTCTGCTGCTTTGGCAAGAAGCGGCGGAAGAAGAGTTCCTCAGCTGATTTATCTTTGTGAGAAAGTTTTCGACGAAGAAGGTTTTATCAAAGACGTAGAGAAAGCTTTGGAAAAAGAAAATAATATTATTATTGCAGTCAGTGAAGGTGTCAAAGATGCATCAGGACGTTATGTCGGAGAAGAGACGAAGTCAGGTAAGGAAGATGCATTTGGACATCAGTATCTGTCAGGGATCGGAAAATATCTGGAGGGTCTGGTTGCAGAAAAAATTGGCTGCAAAGTAAGATCCGTAGAGTTGAATATCCTTCAGCGATGTGCGGGATACATGCTTAGCGAAACCGATATTATTGAATCCAGGAATCTGGGTGCATTTGCGGCAGTCAGCGCAGTGCGGGGTGAAAGCGGAAAAATGTCTGCATTAAAAAGAATTTCAAATACTCCGTATCAGGTCGAAATTGGTCTTGCTGATCTTTCAAGAATCGCAAACTATGAAAAGAAAGTTCCGTTAGAGTGGATTAATGAGGAAGGCAACGACATTGAAGAAGCCCTTCTGGATTATTTAGAGCCATTGATTAAGGGAGAAGTAAAAATTCCATATGAAAATGGAATTCCGAAACATTTTGTAATTGAATCGATATAAGCGGTTTCGGTTTATGAACTAAGATAAAAGCCCTTTTGAAAGTCAGATTGATTTTCAAAAGGGCTTGTCCTTTTTATCGTTTTAATATATTTTTGGATGCAGATTTTTTAAAACGTTGTGTGATAAAATAGCGGTTGATTTCAGCACCGATAAAAAACATCATCATACAAAAATACAGCCAGAATAATGTCAGAAGAATGCTGGTCAGACCTCCGTACATAATATTATAGATTGAAAAATTATCAAAATACATGGAAAAAAAGAAAGACAGAACGATCCATGCAATGGAACTGAAAAACGCCCCGGGAAGAATCTCCATGATTTTAAATTTCTCACTGGGAAGAAATTTGAATAAAATAATAAATACAATCATAAATGTAAAAAATGCCAGTAAAAACCGGACAACCGCAAACACTACATGCTGATTTTCAAGGAGCGGCTGGAAACGGTAAAGCTGAACCAAAAGAGAGTTACCAAACAGAAGAAGGATCATGCCAAAGAGTACGGCAACCGCCATTAATCCAATATAGATGCTGGATATAAAACGAAGAACAAAATAGTTACGTTTTTCCGGAATCTCATGGATGGTATTAAGTCCTGTCATCATGGATAGAATCCCTTTGGATGCAGACCATAATAAGGTCAAAATAGTGAAAGACATATAAGTAGTTGTAATATTCCCATTGAGGGATCGTATAATTGGAACAACAGATGCGCTGTAGTTTTCAGGAAGGTATGTCTGAACCAGATCAATCATGTCATTGGGTGTGATCGGGAAAAAACGCATCAGGCTTAACAGCACGATCAAAAATGGAAAAAATGAGAGAATCGTAAAGAAAGCAGCCTGTGCAGAGAAGGCTGTAATATGATCTCTCTGAGCTTTGTCAATGATCGAACCGATCATAGAAATTAATTTTAACATATGAATTACCTCTTAATTTGTTCGTTTATCGTACCATAATTGGTGAAAATATACAAGTTTCAATCAAAGAATGGATACATAGTGCTTCGCACTGGACGGACGATCTCCGATAAGGTATACTCTATGAGTCACAGTATAAATTTTAATAAAAAATAAAAGAAAGAAGAAAAATGAATATTTTTATTGGGATTATAATACCCTTTATAGGGACAGCGGCAGGAGCGGCAGGGAGTGTTTTTTTTAAAGAAAGAGTTAAAAGCTAAGGTTCAAAAAAGTCTTTTGGGGTTTGCTTCCGGTGTTATGGTGGCGGCGTCTGTGTGGTCTCTTTTGATTCCGTCAATGAATATGTCCGAACACATGGGAAGACTGTCTTTTCTTCCGGCAGCAGTAGGGTTTCTCCTTGGTATCTTATTTTTGCTCATTATGGACGAGATCATACCTCATATGCATCTGGATCATAAAAAACCAGAAGGAATGAAGAAATCTCTGGCAAAATCTACGATGCTTTTGCTGGCAGTGACTCTCCATAATATTCCGGAGGGAATGGCGGTAGGTGTTGTGTTTGCCGGAGCTGTCACGGGAAACGGAGGGATTACTTTGGCAGGCGCAGCGGTGTTGTCCATTGGAATTGCTATTCAGAATTTTCCGGAGGGAGCAATTATTTCAATGCCCCTGCTTGGAACAGGAATCAGTAAGAAGAGAGCATTTTTATACGGTGTTTTATCCGGAATTGTAGAACCGATAGCGGCATTTTTTACCATTTTGTTTGTTTCGGAAATTGAGCCGGTGCTCCCATATCTTCTGTCTTTTGCTGCAGGAGCTATGATTTATGTTGTAGTGGAAGAGTTGATTCCGGAGTCCGCAGAGGGAGAACATACTAATTTGGGAACCATAGGTTTTGCAATAGGATTTGTTTTAATGATGATTTTAGATGTTGCACTTGGTTAAAAAAGAGTG
>OBYP01000557.1_pt1 | contig 31983 bp, 25 predicted proteins | sample 1501461 | NCBI WGS metagenome assembly OBYP01 (sample SAMEA2580201, study PRJEB22360) | human gut metagenome | biome: human gut; feature: human-associated habitat; material: faeces | place: Denmark | collected 2008/2010 | reverse complement strand
TATAGTATACTTATTGATAGTCATTGTCAACTTCAAAATAGTAATAATTCATTTTACTTTCAAAAATATGAGTTGGCTCATTTTAGTAATATGAAACAATTACAATCATCGCTAGAAGTTGTGCTGGGTACTATAAAATAAGCCTCATGAATTAAACTGTAAGAATTTAATTCATGAGGCTATATTCAGAACTACGGATATAAATTCCTATTTTTTTGTTTTTATAATAAAAGCTAGTGCTATGATATGAGCGACCCATATAATGCCCATAACAATAAGAGCAATAGGCATATCTTGACTAAAATAGGCACCAATTGTCATTATGGCACTAACGGATATGAGAATGGACAACTTTGTCCGCAATGTCAACGCTTTATCGCGTTCATAAGCAGCAACAGTCTTTTGATATAAACTAGATTCCAAAAACATTTTATGGAATCGTTCAGACCCTCGAGCTAAACAAAATAAAGTTAGCATATAAAAAGGAACTGTTGGCAATAGTGGTAATACGATACCTGCTGTACCAAGTCCAAAACTTATTGCTCCAATAGTCAGGAATACATATCGTACTACAACATTACTGTGTTGCTCAGTTTTTTTCATTAATCCTCTTCTACATAATTAATAACTTTACCTTTTGTTTTAATAAAGTTAGGAATAATAAGTACTAAAGCGGCAATAGCTACAATGCCATAAATACCAGCCATACCTACCCATTCATAAGCATTACCTAATACGAGACCCATCACTGCAAAGTCCGCATCACCAAAGGTTGTATTTTGGAAGCCTAATTGACCAAGAACTGGCAACGCCAAAGCTGGCAAGAATGTAATAGCCAAACCATTTAGGAAAGCACCTACCGCTGCGCCACGACGACCACCAGTAGCATTGCCATAAATACCTGCTGTAGCACCACAGAAGAAGTGTGGCACAAGACCAGGAATGATTAATACGCCACCTACAGCACCAAGGATAAGCATACCGATGATACCACCGATGAAGGAACTAAGGAAGCCTAATACAACCGCAGTTGGAGCATAGGTGAAGAATACGGCACAGTCTACAGCTGGAATTGCATTAGGAATAATTTTTGTAGCAATCCCTTGGAATGCAGGAATCAAATCACCTAAGATCATACGCACACCTGAGTATACGATTGTTACACCAACAGCAAAATTCATAGCACTCATAACAGCGTATAAATATGGGCTCATATCACCTGATAAAGTAGCGACAAATTCGGAACCTGCTGCAAATGCCGCAATTAGGTAAAATACGATCATAGTTAATGCTGTAGATAATGTTGAGTCCCGTAAAAAGCCCCATTTTTCTGGTATTTCAATATCTTCTGTGCTATCTTCAGCTTTCCCAACATATTTAGCAACCCAAGCCGATAAATAGTAGCCTAAACTACCGAAATGACCAATGGCAATTTCATCACCATCTGTCACTTTGGATGTATAACTTTGACCAATAGCTGGAGAAATGGCAGACCAAGCTCCCATTAAGAAACCACCTACAAGTATGAGTTCCATACCAGATAAACCTGCTGTACCAAGCACGGCAGACATAAGGCATGCCATAAATAAGCTGTGATGACCTGTTAAGAACACATACTTAAACTTGGTGAAACGTGCAATACATAAGTTCATCAATAAGCCTACAACAAGAATAGACATTGTTTCAACGCCAAGTACCTTTTGTGCAACAGCTACGATAGCTTCATTATTTGGCACTACACCAGTAATATGAAATCCATGTTCAATCATTTTCCCCAATGGGTCAAGATTGCTAACGATAACACCCGCACCTGCAGCTAACATTAAATACCCAAGAATAGGTTTTAATGTGCCCGTCATTATTTTATGAAACGGACGTTTCAAAGCGATCAGGCCTATACATGACATAATACCAATCAAAAGTGCCGGTTGAGACAGCACATCACGCAAGAACTCTAATACCATTTCCATGGCACTACCTCCTATATATAATTGTTACATATTATTGAGCCGCTTGTTTTAATGCTTCAAGAACATCTTCTGTAATCTTCTTTTTATTAATATAGCTACGAACAATAGCAACGTTTTTATCGTCAAATTGTTCAGCCAACTCTTTTACAGTTACGATGAGGTCTGCCTTACGACCTTGAGCCGCGTTAAAATCGATAGATTCAACTTGTGCATCGATACCATTTTCAGCACAAATTTCTTCAATTTTCATTTTTAACATCAAGCTAGAACCAATACCATTACCACATACAGTTAATACAGAAATCATACTTGCCTCCTTCTAAACGTATTATTGCTCGTCTAAATGTTCTGCCAAGAATGCTTGTACGTCGTCAATACTTTCAAAGTCAACGGCCGCATCTAAGAATTCTTCATCCTCAAATAATGTAGCAATATCTGTTAACAATTGAATATGCTCATCTTTATTGGGAGCACATAAGAATAATGCGACAGATACTGGGTCATTATCAGGGCTGCCAAAATTCAATGGTTTTTCCAATGTCACTAAAGCTGTCCCTACACGCTTTGCACCATGTTCTGGGCGCGCATGTGGCATAGCAAGACCCGGAGCCAATACGATATATGGACCCATTTCACGAACTACTTCAACCATAGCCTCTGTATAAGATGGATCCGTAAAGCCCGCATCAACCATCAGTTGACCACCATGACGAATTACATCTTCCCACGTTTCGGCGGGATAATGAAAGGATACATTATCCTCAGATAATAAATCTTGTATCAAACTAACACCTCCTAAACATACTATTGTACATATAATTCTATTATAGCTATTCTAATAAATTTTTCATATATCAAAATAACAATGAACTTATAAAAATGAATAAAGCTAACATAAGATTTTGCTATTTATAATTTAATAAACCCTTATACGTATAATACCTATACAGGTATTAATATTGTGTATATATTGAAAATTCTCTATACTTAGATAAGACTTAGACTACCTAAATAAAAAATAGAATAAGGAGATTTTATGCAGACTTCGGTAAAAGTATTTATACTCTGTCTAATCCTCTGTATTTCATTGGTAACAGCGTTACAGTTTGGATCTAAATTTGTACCACTAGGCCAAATTATTTCAGCACTTAGGTCTATGATTGATGTAAATGCTACAGCATCTATGACTGATACGATTATTACAGATATCCGCTTACCACGACTTATTTACTCTGTTCTAACAGGTATAGGCCTATCACTTGTGGGTCTATTAATGCAAACGGTCACGCGCAATGCCCTCGCAGATCCCTATGTATTAGGTGTTTCTTCTGGTGCAAGCACAGGTGCCGTTTTCGCTATTATCATGGGTGGGCTTCCATTCTTAGGACAATACAATACACCTATTTTTGCGGCTCTAGGCGCAGCACTTTCAATTATATTAGTACTACTATGTGTTGGTAAAAGTAACAGTCCAGTAAAGCTTATCCTCATAGGCATGGGCATGACCGGTGTATTTTCAGCCTTAACGATGATGATTATTTACGGAGCCAAACACGAAGCACAAGTACGAAGTGCCATGTTCTGGCTACTTGGCAGCTTTGCAGGCATACAATGGGGCGATTTACCATTAACAGCAATTATTGTAACCTTGTTTATGCTATATATCTATATGTTCAACCAAGACCTTGATGTGTTGCTACTCGGTAATCATGAAGCAGCACAAATGGGCCTTTCCGTTAAGCAGTTACAATTAAGCATCGTTATCATATCCTCTATTGTGATTGCCACACTAGTATCAAAGGTTGGTGTAGTTGGCTTTATCGGCCTTATCATCCCTCACCTTGCTCGGATTGTAGGCGGACCTAAGCATAAATACACATTACTATTCAGTGCACTCATCGGTAGCATCGTTATGATTTGGTCAGACGTATTATCGAGAGCACTCTACAGTCCAGAAGAAATCCCTATTGGTGTGCTTACATCTTTATTGGGGGCGCCTCTCTTCATTTGGATTATCATGAATCGTTATAAACACAATGGTTAGTGTATATCATATCTATAGGAGATACTATGTATCAAATTAATCAGCTGTCTTTTTCTTATGAAACAAAAGAAGTGTTAAAGAATATTTCTGTAACATTTCCTACCAATAAAATAACAGCCATAATTGGACCGAATGGATGTGGTAAGTCTACCCTACTTAGCCATCTATATCGACTTCATCCAACAAAAAACAAAATCACATTAAACGAAAAACCTTTAGAGTCTTATAAAGGTCGCGAATTTGCTCAATTAGTAGCAGTCTTAACACAATCTAGAGACGCTATGATTGATGATTTTCTCGTAAAAGATATTGTTCTCATGGGCCGGTATCCGTACAAACAACACTTTGGCACCTATAGTTCTGAGGATGTTAAAATTGCAGAGCATTATATGAATGAAGTAGGCATCACCCATTTAGCCAATGAAGAAATTCATCATTTATCAGGTGGTGAGAAGCAACGCGTATTCATTGCTAAAGCCTTAACCCAGAAACCCCAAATACTTCTTTTAGATGAACCTACTAATCATTTAGATATGAAGTATAAAGTGGCACTTATGAAGCAATTGCGTGCTTTTAAAGGCACTACGATCGTAGTCCTTCACGACTTAAATCTAGCGGCTCAATATTGCGATCATATTGTCATCATGAACAGCGGAACTATCCTAAAAGAAGGTTCCCCTACCGAGGTGCTCACACCTGAAATTCTTGAACCAATTTTTGAAGTTCCTTTTAAAACCTCTTGGGATGAAGGGCGCTATCATTTATATTATTAATTAGTAAAGAAAGGACTTACTATGTTTCAGAATTTAAGAAAGTCAAAAAAATTATTATTAATCGCTATGACATGTGCTACATTCGCTATTGCTGGTTGTGGTTCTGATACTACAAAAACTACAGCGGATAATGGAACCTCTGTAACATGGAGTGAAACATTTGATGGTACAAAAACAGACTTTACCGTAAAATCCGCCCCTACTCATGCAGTGTCCATGTCCCAAGCAACAACGGAAATGATGTTACAATTAGGCCTTGAAGACAAAATGGCTGGGACGGCTTTCAAAGAAGAAGAAATCTACCCACCTTTACAAGCGGCTTACGACAAAGTAAAAGTATTATCTGATAAATGGCCTTCCTATGAAGTATTCATGTCCGTAAAGCCTGACTTTGCTACGGGATGGCCTGATTCTTTCAGCAAACGAGCCATTCCTGCAGATAAAATGATTTCCCAAAAGGTTAATATTTGGATCCCTGAATCCATGTTATCTACTAAGGCTGACCTAGAAACCAACTTCAGCGACATGATTAAATTGGGTGAGATTTTCGGCGTAAAACCTAAAGCTGAAGAATGGGTTTCAGGTCAACGTAAAACATTGGCAGCTATCCAGGATAAACTAAAAGACTTACCTCGTAAACGCATTTTCATTTATGACTCTGAAGACGGTCAACCATTCACAGCATTCGAGGGTTATACTACTAACATCTTAAAACTTATCGGTGCTGATAATGTAATGAGCGGCTTAGGCGTTGATAAAACATGGGCTAAAGGTTCTTGGGAAACAGTAATTGCACAAAACCCTGATTATATTATTATCGCTGACTATGGCAATTCTATCCGCAACGACGATGATTTCCAACAAAAAATTGAAAAAATCAAGGCTAACCCTCAACTTCAAGACATCACAGCCGTTAAAGAAGGTCACTTCATTCGTGTAAAACTTTCTGAAATCACACCTGGTGTACGTACCGTCGATGCTTTAAAACGTTTAGCCGAAGAAATTCACGGCATCAAAGTAGACTAATTTAATATAACAAGATATAGAGTAATATATGTAATATGTTTTGTATATTATATATAACGAAGAAGGTCCCAATTCAAATGAATTGGGACCTTTTCGTACTACTTGTATTGCACACAGCATATTGTTTAGAGAGTAAAGATGTGTTGTAGTTGAAAGATTTAGAAATAATGAATTATTGTAAAATAGATTTAAAATGTATTAAATTGTATATGCTGTGACAATGCCTGATTATTTATACTTCTCGACTATATTGTTGCCTATATCGTTTATCATTATTTGCCTTAATAGCCATGATCAATGGCTTTAGCGAAAGAAACTCTTCATCACTGAGTCGAAAGGTTCTACCAATACGTTTAATAGGATTACGTGGGCGCCCGGCACCGCGTCTAGATCCACCCCATGCCATATACATACCTCACTTTTCACTTGAAAAACTCCTTCTACCGATAGTATAACCTCGTATACATAAGTATGCAATAGCCATTCACTTTAAACAACCTCTTAACAGCCTATAAATTAGTAATAAACTTCATTTATTAGTAAAATGCATAATCAACAAAACACATATTTATAAGTATTTTTCCCTATTCAACTTGAATTGTAACATTAATGTTGCCAAATATAGATAAATCTCTTTTATAGAATATAGTATTTAAAAACCAGTTTATTTCTATATTTTTAGACTATTTAGATACTATCACGTACATATATAGTAAATAGAATTTTAAAATAGAAAAGCAAATTATTTATAAATATGACAATATAGCAAGAATATTTTGATAAACAAAAAAGACTGCGTTTGCAGTCTTTTTTACTATAATAAAAAGTATATGAATTAGCCAAATAGTAAGTGACCTACTTCATAAGCAATAGCAGCAACGATGCCAGATAATGGAATCGTTACAAACCAAGCCATAACCATAGATCTTGCTACGCCCCAGTTAACGGCTTTAATACGTTTAGAAGAGCCCACACCTAGTAAAGAACCACTTACTACGTGTGTAGTACTTACAGGCAAATGTAAGAATGTAGCTGTAAAAATAGTAATCGCCGAGTTTAAATCAGCAGCGAACCCATTAATAGTTTCTAGTTTGAAAATCTTGGTACCCATTGTAGAGATAATTTTCCAACCGCCTACAGCAGTACCCATAGCCATTGCAGTAGCACAACAAAGTTTTACCCAAATCGGTACATCTAATGTATCGATGAAACCACCGCTAAGTAAGGTTAATGTGATTATCCCCATCGCTTTTTGTGCATCATTAGAGCCATGAGAAAATGCCATCATAATTGCTGATACAATTTGCATGGATCTAAATCGATCATTTAAAGCAATTGGAGAAAATCTACCGAAAATAAGCAACAATACTTTCATCACAATATAGCCACCAATCATGGCTACAATCGGAGATAAAATAAGAGACAAAAAGATTTTTAAAATCCCCGCCTCATTCAATGCGTCAAATCCTACAGACCAACCCACAGCACCGATGATACCACCAATCAAAGCATGAGATGAGGAACTTGGAATTCCCCAATACCAAGTTAAAAGATTCCATGTAATGGCACCGATAAGGGCTGCAGAAATAATACCACTATCGATAAGAGATGGCGACATTACTATATCACCACCGATAGTCTTTGCAACACCTGTACTAACCATTGCACCCAAAAAATTGAGAGCAGCGGTCATCATAATTGCCTTTTTAGGCTCAATAGCTCGTGTAGAAACGGATGTGGCAATGGCATTGGCCGTATCATGAAAGCCATTGATATAGTCAAAGGCTAATGCTAAAAATACAACTAGCCATACTAAATAATGAGCATCAAGCATACTTCAATACTACCCGGCGGAATGTACCAACCAAATCTTCGCAGCCATCGATTACATCTTCCATAGCGCTAAGGATTTCCTTCCATTTGATAATTTCAATTGGATCTGTACACTCTGTAAAGAGCTTAGCCATTTCTTCATGATAAATATTATCCGCTTCAGACTCAAGTTTCAATACTTGGTGAACACGCCCCTCTACCTTCACATGATCCTTTTTAAGACTACCCATATAACCAATGGATTTATTGATATGCTTAACACATTTAACAACAATTTCACTCATGCGAATAGCACCATCACTTGGTTTGCCAACGTGATACATAACCATTTTATCCATGATTTCTTTGATATTATCCAATGTAGTATCCAGTTGGTCAATCAAAAGCTGAATATCCTCACGATCCATTGGAGTGATAAATGTTTTGCGTAAACGCTCTACAGTTTCATTTACTAATTCATCGGCAGCTTTTTCCTTTGTATCAATTTCAAGAAATGCCTCTTCCTTAGAGATATCCCCCTTAAACACGCGTTCCATCATTTCCGCACTTTCATAAGTTAGTGCAGCATGCTTTTCCAAAATACTGAAAAATTTTTCTTCTTTTCCTTTTAATTTAAAAGCCATGAAGATCCTCCCGAACCAGTATTGATTGCTTCTATAATAACAATTTAATTATAGCATACTACAAGTAATTCCTAAACCAATTTACCAATCTCTATATTTTAACCCCTATGCGTATATGGCATATATAGAATCTACATCTGTGAAAGCTTTTATTAACCATATTTCCACTATATAAAGTAGAAAAAAGCAGATAGCTGACTAACATATCAACTATCTGCTATATATTTCTTAGCTATCTTTGTGTTTTTTATTAACTAATAACCATCAACTCTTAGCTATTAGCTTCCGCTGCCGCTTTAGCCGCCTCTGCCGCCTTTTTCAAATTAGGTACGGATGTAGGGCATGTAGCAGGCGTACAAGCGCCATTAGGGCCTAAATCTTCAGAACGATTTACAAAGGTAGTATGTAACATGTGATGTGCTTTGTGGCTCATAGGTTTGCCATCAAAGAACTCAGCATACAATTTTTGGATATCTGGATTATCACAAGCAGCTTTTACAGTTACTTCTGCATCGCGAGTATACAAGGAAGCAATACGAGCTTCACGAGCTTTGTCAGCCATCGGTAATTTAACGCGTGGTTGACCACCACCACCGATACAGCCACCACGACAAGCCATTACTTCGATAAAGTCATAATGGATATTTTCTGCACGCATGTGTTCTATGAACTTACGCAAATTACCTGTACCATGAACTGCCGCTACGTGTAATGTTTTATCCCCAATCACTACGTCTGCTTCGCGAGCACCATCCATGCCGCGAATAGCTTCAAATGGAATCAATGTTTGAGGTGCATCTTCACCTGTCGCCATCTTGTAAGCCGCACGCATAGCCGCTTCCATAACGCCACCAGTGTTACCGAAAATGATACCACCACCAGAAGCTTCACCCATCAATGGGTCAAAAGCAGAATCTTCAAGATCATCAAAGTTGATTTCTTCTGCGCGCAACCATTTTGCAAGTTCCCGTGTAGTAATACAGTAGTCTGTATCGCGCATTTCTGGTGTATCCCAGTATTCCGCAGAGGAATTCATTTCATCGCGACGAATCTCAAACTTCTTAGCTGTACATGGTGTTACTGCAACAGCAACAATTTGTTTTGCATCAAGGCCCATTTTTTCAGCAAAATAAGTTTTTTGTGTAGGCGCTTGCATAGCAATCGGGCTCTTAGCCGTAGATAGGTTTGGCAAGAATTCTGGATAGAATGTTTCCGCAAACTTAACCCAAGCAGGACAACAAGATGTGAATTGAGGCAATACTGCATCACTATTAATAACGCGTTCTAATAACTCAGATGCTTCTTCCATGATAGTCATGTCCGCACCAAAGTTTGTATCAAGAATATAGTCACCACCCAATTTACGAAGAGCAGCCACCATTTTACCTTCTACAAATGTACCAGCCTCAAGGCCAAATTCCTCGCCTAAACCAACACGTACGGCAGGCGCAGTTTGGAAAATGACGATTTTATTAGGATCAGCAATAGCTGCTTTTACTTCATCAATTTCAGAACGTTCATTAATGGAATCGAATGGGCAAATAGATGCACATTGACCACAATGAATACAAATTGGATGATCCCCATTTGTTGTTAAATCATAATAATCAAATACACCCATGTCTACAGCACAAGCTTTACGACATAAGGAGCAGTTTTTACATTTAGTTAAATCTTGTACTAATGCAATATTTCCGTCTTCAATTGGCACGCGACGGTCTAAAAATTGGTACTTACTCATGAGTTCCTCCTACTTAGGTAACGTTGTTATCGTTAATCGTAGAAATTATACTATACATTGTGAGTTTTATCAATAAACTTACACGTAATTCCTTTGCATAACAGATATTAAAAAATAGCATGATAAAAGGAGTTATAGGCGTTCCTCTAATTCCATCCACCGTTCAGTGAGCACATCTATTTGAGTCTGTGTTTCTTCTCGTTCCTCCATCAGTGACTGCATTTTTTCATAATCAGTAGCTACTTGGCTTATCATAACATCGAGGCCCTTCACTAAATGTTCTAGCTTAGGCAATTCATCCATAATTTTGGCATACTCCGCTTCTTCTGCTTTATTGAGACCCTTCTTTGGTATTTCTTTGAAAGTATCTGTTTCATCACTAGCTACAACATTATCATTTCCAAGGGTATCTACCCTATTAGATTGATTATCAACAGAGTCATCGCTATCAGCCTCTCCACCTTTTACAGCTCGTACCGCTTTGGAATTAGCCGGTATATTATCATTTGGCATATAGAATGGGCGCTTGCTGCCACTACTTTCATCAAGAGCATCTTTGTAGTCAGAATACGAGCCATGAACGATTTCAATATGCCCATCGCCTGTAAAGACAAACAGTTTATCCACTACGCGGTCTAGGAAGTACCGATCATGGCAAACGGTGATGATGACGCCACTAAAGGAGTCAAGGAAATCCTCTAATACCTCCAATGTTGGAATATCAAGATCATTCGTCGGTTCGTCCAGCAATAATACGTTAGGGGCGCTCATCAACAATTTTAAGAGGTATAAACGACGACGTTCCCCGCCAGAGAGTTTTCGAATCGGTACACCATGTAATTCTGGGGTAAAAAGGAATCGCTCAAGGATTTGTCCTGCGCTCAATGTAGATCCATCACCGAGCACCATATAAGAGTGGTCCTCACGAATATAATCGAGAACGCGCATATCTTCATCAAATTCAGGTAGCTCTTGTTTAAAATGAGCAATACGAACGGTCTCACCTTTACCAATAGTACCTCTCGTCGCTTCGTAGGTGCCATCAAGGATATTCATAAAGGTAGACTTACCAACACCATTGGGCCCTACTATACCGATACGATCATGGCGTACCACGTGATAGGTAAAGTCCTTAATCATAGGACGTTCATCAAAATAAAACTCTAAATGCTCAATATCAAAGATGGTTTTTCCTAAACGTGTCTTCAGCGCAATAGGATCCATTTGATCCGGACGACGGGTTTTCTCCATATTCTTTAATTTTTCGTAACGGTCAAGACGAGCCTTTTGTTTTGTAGTTCTTGCCAGAGCACCACGACGTACCCATTCGATTTCCCGCTTTAAAAATTGACGTCGTTTTTCTTCCGTAGCAGCTTCACGAGCCTCTCGATCAGCTTTCAAGGCAATAAATTCTTCATAATTGCCATCGTATTGATACATATGACGATTTGATAGCTCTAAAATACCATTACATACGGAATCGAGGAAATATCTATCATGGGTACTGATTAATAATCCTCCTTGACGTACACTCAAATACGACTCTAGCCAATCAATACTATCTTCATCCAAATGGTTAGTCGGCTCATCTAGTAATAAAAGATCACATGGATATAGCAATGCTTGCCCCAATGCAAGACGACGCTTTTGCCCTCCTGATAACATAGCTACCTTTTGCTCCACATCAGGAAAGCCCAATTTAGATAAAATAATGCGCGCCTCTTGCTCTACTTGCCACCCGTCTTGCTGATCCATTTGCTCCAGTGCATTCATATAGTTGCGAGATATTTTAGCATCGTCTTTACCAGACTCTTGCATTTGGCGATACTCACGACTAATACGTTCAAAGACTTTTACCATTTGCAACCGAGGATGATTTCCATCAAGAACGGCCTCAAGCAAAGTAGCTTCCGCATCAAAATCAGGTGTCTGCGCTAAGTAATAAATGCTAGCCTTACCATTACGCTCAATGGTGCCTTTATCAGCTTCCATTTGTCCTGCTAATATTTTTAGAAATGTAGACTTACCCGTTCCGTTGATGCCCACAAGACCTAATCGTTTTTCCGTGGTAAAAGTCATACTCACCTCTTTAAACAGTAGCCTTGTGCCATATGATTTCTCTATGTTCTGTAAACTAATAACGTTCATATTCCGCTCCTATTTTGTAATTCTGTTATTTATTATACTACACATTACCATTGACAGTAACAGGCGCCCTCAGTAGAATAAACGTAACATATATATTCATGAGGAGGTCCACATGGCGACGGATATGGTTTTAGACTTTTATGAAAGTATCAACTTTGAACTTATCGACATTGATGGGTATGACACATTATTTACTGAGCTCTTAGAGGATGGCACGTATGCAACTGTGTCCGATGATGACGGCTATATGCCAGAGGACTTAGAGACACCAGTCGTATTCAATGTGTACGACGATAACGACTCCTTCCAATGGAGTGTTACCCTTGATGACTCTTACCAATTAAAAGATCTATTGGATGGTGCAGAAAGTACGGATGCTTTCTTAGTTACATTACAAAAACTTCGAAAAGAACATATTGAACAGTATCAATAGAAAAAAGCGATGGCCCTTTAGGTCATCGCTTTTTCTATATTGGTTAGCTAATTGCCTCTTGAGCTTTCACAAGCTCATCTTGTGCACTAGCATCTAAAATTTCAATGAGACTATTTACGATATCAGCAGCCCCATCCACATGCCATTCGCGAGCACGTTCAGACATTTGTTGAAGTCGCGGAGAATTAATTAACAGTGCAGTTACCACATCTTCTAAGTTGTGAATATCGCGAGCCCAACGAGCACATCCCCGTTGCTCTAACAATTCTGCATTTGCCTCTTCCTGCCCTGGGATAGCATTAAAGAATACCATTGGCAATCCGATTGTAACAGCCTCCATACAGGTCAATGCACCAGGTTTTGTAACGAGCAAAGACGATGATTTCATGAGCTCAGAAATATTGGTAGTATAACCATATACGGTGGTCTTCGTCTTCATAGATTCACTAAGGACAACTAACGATTCGTAAAGAGACGTATTTTGTCCGGCTACAACGGTAATTTCACCAATACCATTTACTTCATCTAGATGTTTTAAAGCCGTCTCAAGAGAGCCTAGACCCAGGCCACCACCCATAACAAGAACTTTCACAGGTTCCTCTAAGCTATACTCTTCAATAGCATCACGAAAAAAAGATCGCCGCACTGGAATGCCAGATACATGAATACGAGATTCATCGATACCTGAAGCTACCATTTCAGGTACCATAGATTCTGTTGCAACATAGTAAACATCAATCTGTGGATAGAGCCAAAACTGATGACTACTAAAATCTGTCATAATAGCCACTAGTGGCACATCTATATGACCTTGACGTTTTAAAATCGATGCCGCCCCACAAGGAAATGGATGTGTAAAGACCATTACATCTGGCTCTTCTTGTTGTACTAGTTTAAGCATGCGGCTTTTAAGTAGGTACGACAATGCAGTTTGCATAATGGTACCTCGTTTTTCCCCTTTCGATACGCGATAAATCATATCATAGAGCATGGGGAATACGTCAATCATCTTGATATAGGTACCCTTAATTAAATGCTCTACAGACATAGTTTCTGTATCAAGAAAATCAACATGGGTAATCGATGCTTGTGGCTCTTTTTCTTTCCAATATTCTTCTATGGCTCTTGCGGCTTGCATATGTCCAGTGCCGATTGAGGCAGACACGATGAGAACCTTCCTTGATGTTTCGTTATTCATAATGCACCCTTTCTCTGTGCATTATACCATAAATAGATAAAAAAAAGAGACCTCGAAAGGTCTCTTTCGCATCCAATATGGATTATTTTTTGCGTTTTTTAGCTTTTGCAGCGTTAACTTGTTCTTTCAAACCTTTACCAGCTTTGAATGCAGGGGATTTGGAAGCTGCAATTGTGATAGTTTTACCGTTTTGTGGGTTACGGCCTTCACGAGCTGCGCGTTCACGAACTTCGAAAGTACCGAAGCCGATAACTTGTACTTTGCCACCAGCTGCCAATTCTTGAGCTACTGTGTCAAATACAGCTTTTACTGCTTTTTCAGCATCTTTTTTAGTTAATTCAGTTTTTTGTGCAACACTTGCGATTAATTCTGTTTTGTTCATGACAGAACCTCCTTAAAATTACAATACCTTAGAAGTGTATAAACCTCTAGGTTACTTTTCCTGCACTTTAGCCTCCTCCCAAAAAGCATCGAGCTCAGCTAATGAAAAGTCTTCCCATGAGCGATCGCTTTGGTTAACACAAGCTTCTACATGTAAAAAACGCTGTCGGAACTTTGTGTTTGTGCGATTTAGTGCATTTTCACCGCTTATTTTATACCATCTGAATAGATTAATCAAGGAAAAAAGCACATCTCCTGCTTCTTTTTCCATATTTTCTCTATCATTTTGGTCAATAGCCTCCTTAAATTCCCCCATTTCTTCGGAAACTTTAGCCCAAACAGGATCAAGCTCATCCCAGTCAAATCCTAGCTTTGCAGCCTTTTCTTGGAGCTTATAAGCCGCCATTAAAGCAGGTAAACTTTTCGATACACCATCCAATACAGAATTTTGAATATTTTTCTTTTCTTGTGCCTTTAATTCATCCCAAGTGTATGATTTTTCATTATTTTCTGGGCTAAAAACACGAGGATGACGACGAATCATTTTTTCAGCGACATCATTAATTACGTCTTGAAGTGTAAAATAACCAGCCTCCTCTGCCAATTGACTGTGAAAGACAACTTGCAATAATACATCACCTAACTCTTCACGAAGATTCGGCATATCTTTATTATCAATGGCATCTACCACTTCGTAAGTTTCCTCTATAAAATAGCGACGTAAAGATTCATGCGTTTGCTTTTGATCCCAAGGACAGCCATTTGGTGCACGCAAAGTTTTCACTACATCGACTAAAGGTTGAATATCAATATTGTTCTTCATATAGCTTTGCTTCCTCCCTATTGCGTCGAGCTTGTAAGCGCTTGCCTATGATTGGGAAATGGTATATATCATCTTTTACGACAGCTTTAGTAAGCCATAACGATAAACCATATACAAAAATAGCCACTACAATTGCTGCAGCCACAGCGCCACCATTACCTAATAAGTCAACAGTGCTCACATAGATGACTTGTGTAGCACCGCCCATGGCCATGGCAGATACTATTATTTTTAATAACTCTAATGTGTTGAGTACCGAACCTACATATCTTTTTACAAAAATATAATTAATAAGCGCTGCAATAGCAAAGTTTAAATTCGTCGCCCAAGCGGCACCATTAATGCCCAACTCAACACTGCCTGTCAATTCATAATCTAAGAATGTCTTCACTAATAAGCCGATAAAAATCGACACCATAGGAATTACTGTCCTTCCTAACCCTTGCAAAACACCTGCAGTAACCTGCTGCCATCCGAGGAACACAATACTCAAGCTAATAACAGCAATAACAGGCCCTGCGTGGGGTGTTGCATATATTAATTGCGATATTGGCGTAGCTAGTACACAGAGACCAATACAGGCTGGAATCGTAAACATATTAGCAATTTTAATCGCCGTTTCCGCTCGTTTCACGATGCGATGTACATCACCTTGAGTATGGGCCTCAGATACGGCTGGCACAAGACTAGCGGCTAAGGACGTAGTTAGAATGATTGGCAACCCAATCAGAGATGTTGCCATCCCCGTTAAATAGCCAAATTGTGTGGTTGCTTCATTGAGATAGTATCCAATATCCATCAATCGTTTTGGGACGATAAATGTATCAATGAGTGATACCATAGGAAGCATAATATTCGCCATAGAAACAGGTATAGCAAGGCTAAACAAGCGTTTAACTACGGTGCCATTACTTTCACAAATAGCATTAGGATTCTGTTGTGAAAGCATCTTCTCTCGAACATTGCGTTGTCGGTAGTAAAAATAAATTAATACCAGTAACCCTGCCAATACGCCTGGGAATGTAGCAAAGGTCGCACCACCTGCCGCCAAATGGAGTCCACGATCAATGAAGTAGTATGCCAAACCTACCATAGAAGACACGCGAAAGATTTGTTCAAATACTTGACTCGTACCAGTAGGCACCATATACTGGAAACCTTGGAAATACCCTCTAAAACAGCTCAGGATGGTCACTACAAAAATGGCTGGAGATAATAACTGAATAGCAATTAAGGCACGTGGATCGGTGATAATATGATTATCTACGAGCCATTGCGCACTACCATATAAGGCCAAACTAAATACCAGCCCTAATATAGCGAGTACCCTTAAAGATACGGAAAATACTTGTTGTACGCCTCGCATATCATCATTAGCAAGTTTCTCTGCAATCATAATAGATATGGCTACAGGAATACCTGCAGCAGAAATACTAACGATAATTTGATAGATTGGATAGGCCATCATATATAGGCCAATTCCTTCACCACCTAAAATCCGTGCAATAAGAACCTTACTAAACGCACCGATGACCTTCACGATAATACCGGCTAAGGTTAAAATCATGGCTCCTTTTAAAAATCGATTCATAGGCCCTCCTTAGTCGGTGACTTGTGGCTAAGAGCCTTTATCACCGCTTCCGTAATGGTCAAAACAGAACCTTTCATGCCATTAAGATTCACATATAATGTGGCTGGCTTGGTGTCCATAAACTTCATTTTTTTCCATAAATCTTCTCGTACAGCCCCCATGTCCCAATCGGCCATTTTAGAATCGTCATACCAATGGATGGTGAGCTGCTTATCTCTACGGACGATACTTTTAATGCCCAGTATGCGCGCTTGCTCTTTAATTTGAGCAATGCGCAACAAACGATCTACTGGATCGGTTGGTGTACCGAAGCGATCAATGAGCTCATCCGTCATATCGTCGAGTTGCTCTTTAGATTTAATATGTAACAATCGTTGGTATACAGAAATCTTACGAGCGCTATCTTTGATATACGCATCATCAATAAACGCATCTACCTCTAAGTCGATAGCTGGATCAATGGATACATCTCGCTCAACTTCTTTATTTTGGGCCTTTGCAATCGCCTCTTCTAACATGCTCACGTACATACCAAAGCCCACGGATGCGATATTGCCATGTTGCTGTGAACCTAATAGATTGCCGGCACCGCGAATTTCTAGATCTCGCATGGCCAACTTGAACCCTGCACCGAGCTCTGTGAACTCTTCAATAGCTTTTAAACGCTTTTCAGCCGCCTCTGAAAGTATTTTATCTGGCCGATACATGAAGTATGCATAAGCACGTCTACGAGAGCGTCCTACACGACCTCGCATTTGGTATAGTTGAGATAAACCTAAGCGATCTGCATCATAAATGATGATAGTATTGGCATTAGGAATATCTAAGCCAGTTTCAATGATACTCGTGGACAAGAGTACATCATAATGACCTTCATAGAAATCGGTCATAATCTCCTCAATTTGACGGCCTGTCATCTGTCCATGAGCAATAGCATAACGCAAGCCAGGCAATGCGGATTCTAATAGTTCTCCCATGTGATTAATGGACGCGACACGGTTATATACGAAATAGACCTGTCCACCTCTTGCAAGTTCTCGTTTGATAGCATCTGCTATGAGATTCATATCGTATTCCACCACATAGGTTTGAACAGGCAATCGCTCCTCTGGCGGAGTATTGATAACAGACATTTCTCGAACGCCAACAAGGGACATATGTAAAGTCCGCGGAATCGGTGTAGCACTCAAAGTGAGTACATCGATATTGCTAGCCCACTCTTTCCACTTTTCTTTTTGTGCTACCCCAAAACGTTGCTCCTCATCTACAACGAGCATTCCTAAGTCTTTGAATACCACCTTTTTATTAAGTAATGAATGAGTTCCAATGAGAATATCAATAGATCCATCCTCTACGCCTTTAAGAATTTGTTTTTTCTCTGATGTAGTTCGGAATCGATTAAGCACATCTACTTTTACCCCAAATGGAGCAAAGCGATTTAAAAAGGTTTGGAAATGTTGCTGTGCTAAAACCGTAGTCGGTACAAGTACTGCCACTTGTTTTCCGCTCATAACAGCCTTAAAAATGGCGCGCATAGCCACTTCCGTTTTACCAAAGCCTACATCACCAGCGAGCAAGCGATCCATAGGAACAGGTCTTTCCATGGATTCTTTAATCTCTGCGGTAGCCTGTAATTGGTCTTTCGTTTCCTCATAGGGGAATGCATCTTCAAACTCTTGCTGCCATGGTTGGTCTGGCAAGAATGCAAAACCTTCTGTGATTTCTCGTTGTGCATATATCTCAACGAGTTTATCTGCTAAATCATCAATAGATTTTTTTGCCTTTGTAACAACCTTGCTCCAGTCACGGCCACCCATCTTATTAATACGTGGCACATCACCTTCGTTGCCAATATATTTTTGCAGTTGATCTAAATTATTAGCTGGTAAGAATAGTTTGTCCGTTCCAGCATAAGCAATCTCAATATAATCGCGGTGAATGCCTTCCGTCTCAATTGTTTTAAGACCAATATACTTGCCGATACCATGCATATTATGTACTACATAGTCACCAGGCGTTAAATCTGTAAAATAATTGATTTCTTGGCCCTTTTTAGGCTTATTACGAAGCTTGCGCTTTTGCTGTCCGTAAATATTACCTTCTACGACAACCACGAGATGGCTATTGGGCAATTCAAAACCATCTGTTAATAAGCCCTTTAAAATAACGACGGTGTTCGACTTTGCTATCCATGTATCACTATGAATAAATGCAATATTCTCCCCTTCAAGGGCGCGCTCAATACCTTCTCGTCGTTGCTGATTATTTAGTACTAGTACCACTTGATGATTTAAACGATGCCATTGTTTAATTTCATCTGTTAATAGGGGAATTTGACGCTCAAAGCTCGTCATCGTCTTCCCTTGAATACCAATAGGGTTAAATCCAGTGAGACCAATAGAACGTTGTTGCATAAACGTGAAAGCCACTTGATTCGTAGCATCTACAGTGCGTTGTAGTTCATTCCAATCACAATGATTTTTCCGATGTGTAGGATCTTCTTTTAAGAATTTCTTTAACGCCTCTTGAATACGACCTGGCTCGTCATAAATCAGAGTGCCCTCTTTCACATATGATAGTAAAGTACTATCTGCATCACTTTTACCAAGAAAGAAAGGCGTCACCGTATAGGATTCGATTTGTTCAATAGAACGTTGATTCTCAACAGAGAAGAAACGCAATGTATCGATTTCATCACCAAAAAACTCAATGCGAATCGGATGATCACTATTTACAGGATAAATATCCAAAATATCTCCACGCACGGCAAAATGACCACGTTGTTCCACCTGGTCTACGCGTTCATATCCAATTGTTACGAGCTGTTCAAGGGCTACATCACGTTCAATTGAATCATTCAAAGCAAAATGCAACGATTGCCCCTTCAAATAATGGGGAGATACAACATATTGTGTAACCTCTTCAGCATTGGCAATGACTACTGCCGGCTCTTGCCATGCTAATAATGCTAATGCTCGCATTTGTGCACCTTGATCTTCAAGACTACGTGCTACAGTCGTAAAGTCTACATGATCTGTTATAGGAAATGATTGGACTGGCACATTAGGCCAGAAGAAGGCTAAATCTCGCTCCCACATCTCCTTATGATCCTTATCATGGACTACGATGACTACAGGCTTTTTAAGACCTGCAGAAAAAGATTGGCTTAAGAGAAAACTTTTTTGAGATCCACTAAGACCATATATGACTGACTTTCCCTTACGCTGAAATGCGTTTAGCCCATCCACAAAGGATGGGTTCTGTGAAAGCAGTTTTGTTAATGTATTATCCATACTGCACCATATAGTATTAATTTAAATCTTGTAACTTATTAATTATAACATATTTAAAAATATCAAAGATTCATCTATTTCAATTTTCGAAATACAGAAATATTAATTGACCTTATCACTCTAGTTAATTTATTATTAACACTTTTGATTCTTTATAATTACAATAACCATATACCACAATTTTTATTATAAACAGCTATAAGCCCTAAAACTTTTAATAATATATCTTAACAAGATACATTTCTATTCTTTTATACAATCTTACTTATACCCAATACCTATTGCATAAAGTTTTATACTGGCTTTTTCTCATTTTTACTCATTCAATGATTTACTTTCTAGTGTACTCTTAATTTCAGAATCCTTATTTATATGAAATAATATCTAATATTAGTATAGCTTTTAACACTCCTATACTATAAATTCAAATATCTTTGTTATTGTTTTCAAGTAAACATAAATCTAGAAAAATAGTTATGTCCTAACAACCTTCATCTTCATTTCATTTGCTAATCACTTTTGATATAATCATTTTAGAAAGGAGGTGATTATATGACTAAAACAATAAGAGAACTACAACTACTTGAAGCGGCTATAGTTGAAGCTTTATCCCTTGACGAAATCTATGATGTTAAATTCTTGTGCAAAATTAATAATGAATTGGTATCATGCAATACACTTACATATTTTGATAATACACCATGTATTCCTATTCCTCCAGATGCCTTTTTAGGTAAGCCTAATAAATTTGAACCATTCTTCCCAATGGATATTTTACATGCTATAGATCCTAGTTTGAGCGGTTCATCATTAACCATATTCTTAGCAAATATAGTAAATTCACAAGATTTTTTACTATCTATATTTTCTGAATTAGATTTAAAATCGATTGCTAATATGAAACAGCTTGAGCAATTACCATTAACATTAAGAAATGTTACGTTTTTAAAAAATAATCAAACGTTCCCATTTATTCTTGTTGATGAAAATGAACCAATTACGGTTCTTTCTTTATCAGCAACTTTGAAATAAATTAGATTCAAATATTAATACTTAAAGGATTCCATTTGAACTTGAATATGTGAATCCTTTTTTCTTTTATACTATAATACTCTCTATTGCTATATATTCCTTAAATAGTACTTCTATAAAATTTTTTGTTCTTGTAAGTTCTTTATTTCCTTTTTTACTATTGTAAAAATCAAACATAGTATACTTATCATATTTCTCTAATTATTTTTTCTTTTCTATTCCTATTTTAATTGTATTTTTTTAATAGTATAATCACTTTATAAAGGTGGTGATTAGTTGAAAGACTTTTTTAAAGACCATGAACCTGGAATTAGTGCTTTGTTAGCATTTATTTTTTCTGGAATTATTTGGTTAATTCAGCCTCAGGAATTTATTCCTAGCTATCTCCTTATTATTATGTCAGCAATCACATTACTTATGTTTTACTGTTTTATGCGCGAAAGATATTTATTAACCAAACCAATTCAAAATCCTAATTTTAAAGCTACAATTCACGATTGTTCGGAAAAAGGAAAATTAGTATTCACAGTTAATATTCAATCAGTACTATCTCAAGGCAGTTATTTTCTTATTGCTGAGCTTTCTAATGAAACAGAAACTATAGTTGCGTGGGGTATTATTGATTCTGTAAATACTAAGGGCTTATATCAAGCTAAATACAATATGTTTGATCAAGACCCTCATAAATTGACTAAAGAAAATTTAATCATTAGACCCTCACTAACAGAAAGGTCTTTATCTTTAATGCAAAATGCTAAATTTCCAAAATAAATTAATTTCCAAAGCAACTATTACTTACAACAAAAAAGTAATTATATTAATTTGATATATCTATATCTCTTGAATATAAATATTCTTTTTGGGAGGTTTTTATGAATATAACTAAACAAATCAAAGTAATTCAAACTCTTGACGATAATGATAAAGTAGTTCTAAATGTTGGCTCTACTGATGGTATAACTGATAATCAGCGCTTTCTTATATATTCATTAGGTTCTGAATTTTTTGACCCAGATACCAATGAAAATTTAGGTCGTTTAGAAATCGTTAAAGGTACAGGTGTTGTTATTCATCTACAACCTAAAATGTGTACGGTAAAAAGCGATCGAATTGACAAAAGCATTAATACTAAAGTTATCACACAAGAGTCATCTTGGACTACTTTATCTTTCCCTGGTCAAAAAATTACTGAATCAATACCTGTCGAAACTCAATTACCATTTGATAATCCTGAAGTTGGCGACTTTGCTAAAATTATAGAATCTTACCCAACCAAATAATGCATTTTAAATTTACCATAAACATTTTCGATAGTGTACTCTCTGAATATTTACAATATACTTTTTACTTATCGCTCTTTATAAATCTACCTTGATAGAAATCAGACAAACCAAGAGTTTTAACTCTTACTTTCATTTCACAGAAATGATGCCCTCATAGTACAATAATCAAAAATATATTAATTATTATAAGTGGGCAAAAAAAAATACACCTCTAAAGGTGCAATAAAGTTGGTGCGGGAGAAGGGACTTGAACCCCCACGCCGTAAGGCGCCAGATCCTAAGTCTGGTGCGTCTGCCAATTCCGCCACTCCCGCGTCTCAACTGAAATAATAATATCATGTATAGAATTCATCGTCAATCATTTTTTTATAAATGACTTAAAATTCATACATCTAAAAATAGATTCCAAGAAATAGATTCCAAGAAAAACAACTATCTAATTACACCTTACTATTTATGTAAACCCAAAGCAAATTCTAAATCTAAAAGCTCTTAATTATTCTACGATTCTATATCTATTTACACTTCATCTAAAGCTTAACGCTACAGACCTCTATCTAAAAGATCTTACCGATAATTAATATTTGCAAAATAAAAAGAGACTGACCCAGAGTCCGAACTACTAGAACCCTGGGTCAGCCTCTTTTTTAGGATGATGATGAATAAATGCATGCCCTACATTTACCATAAAATATATTAACAGTCATAACATATGTCATGCTGGTAATACCAAAAAGGTAATCCACCATGACCATAGCACGACATTTAGGTCGTATAGAACTAAAATCTAAATCAACTATAATACAATTTAGATTCAATAGAACTAAAAAATCCTTTTTACGGGTACGTAAAAAGGAGCTATTAACTTCTCCTCCCTATCTCTCGTAGGTCAAATGGTGAATGTTGAATAGGCAGTTCTCCTGACTCGGCGTCATCGCTCATCTAGCCTTCCCAGTTTCCCAGTGACTTAATTTAGACTCGCTCGACCATACAGTGGCGGGACCGTGCTGGCATTTAACCAGCTTCTCTATTATGCTTTTCAGCACCTATTCCCAAATATGATGTTTTCTATGCTTTTATTCTAACAGTCTAAATTCATTTCGTCAATACGTCAAAAGCATATTTATTAATAAAAAAAAGCTATATAGTTCTGCCGTATTGTTATAACAGAAATTAATAATTCAACTAGCTAGAAAACAAACTTATCCCACACGATTTCTAAACAACCACCCCGCCATTGACATAGTAACAATAGTTAATATAATCATAGGAATAAAGTTAAACCAAATATCCGTCAATCCTGCACCTTCTAGATAAATTCTGCGCATTGCCTCAACAGAAAACCGCATAGGATTTCCATATGTAAGATATTGCAATATTTTCGGCATATTATGTACAGGTGTGATTAATCCGGACAATAAGGCTAGTGGAAAAAGAAAGACAAAAACATATACGAGAACTTGCTGCATATTTTTTGCAATAGCCGAAATAGATAATCCCAATCCAATGCTACTACTTATAAACGTAAACAACACGGCATACACAAGAAATATATTGCCCCGAAATGGAACTTTAAACCAAAACATGGCTATTAATAACAATACAGTACTTTGAAACAGTCCTATTATCATGGGTGGTATAGACTTTGCAATCAAAATTTGCATAGATGATACGGGCGTCACCAATAATTGATCAAAGGTCCCCTGCTCTCGTTCTCTCGCCACAGATAAGCCCCCCAGCATGATAACTTGTGTCATACTGATCAATATAACGAGACCTGTCAAAAAAGTCCAGGAAGACTGCTGATTTTCATTGTACCAGGTACGAGATTCAATCGTGATTCCCTTATGCTCAACACCTAACCAAGTCTGATTGAATTGAGAAATGATTTGCCCCATATAGGCTGCGGCAAGACCTGAAGTCATTGTATTCGTTCCATTTACAATAACAGTAATAGATGTAGGTTGTTTATGCTTTAAGTTTTCTTCAAAATCCTGAGGTATGATAACCGCCATAATAACCTTGTTGGAGTCTATTAATGGTGCGATTATATCCGGAGAGTTCGCAGATTGATACAGTTCAAAAACACCGGATGAATTAATAGTCGATTCTAATGCAGCTGCGGTCTGCGTATGACTTTCATCAATCAATACATAGGGAACCTTGTTGAGATTATAGGTTGCGGCATAACCGAAAAGGAACCCTTGAATAAGAACCGGTAACAGTAAGATTATACGAGTTTTCGGATCTTTGAAGGTGGCTAATAGCTCTTTCCATATAATAGCAACAATTTGGTTCCAGTACAGGCGCCAATTCATTATTCCACCTTCTTCCGCGTAATATAAATCGTCAATATTGTAAAGCAAATAGCAAACCCAGATAATACAACGCTATTTTTAATGATCAAATACCAGTTATTTCCACCGAGAAACAATGATTTCAATAATTCTAAAAAATATGTAGGAGGTAAAAGCCGTGAAATATATTGAATCACCACAGGTTGTGAGTGTGGATCAAATAAAAAACCCGTCAATATTAAAGCTGGTAAAAAACTGGTGAGTAATGCCATTTGACAAGCTAAGAACTGTTTCTTCGTAAACGCAGATATAAGTAGTCCCATATTTAAAGAAACAATCAAATACAATGTGGACACGATGCAGATGATCCATAAGGAACCACGCATAGGTACTTCATAAAAGAAATACGAAACACCGAGGCAAAACAACAGCCCCAACATGGCCAATACATAATAAGGCACTACCTTAGCCAAAATAATTTCAATAGGCTTAACTGGTGTAACGAATAAAGCCTCAAAAGTACCACGTTCCCATTCTCTAGCCATAACGACAGCCGTAAGAAAAACGGATACAATCGTCATGATAATCATGATGAGTCCAGGAATCAAAAACCAGGTACTTGTATTTGCCTCATTAAACCACATGCGAGGGTTCATTGTTATATATCCACCACGTAGCATAAACGGAATATTCTTAACGGCCCATAAGTTAATAGCTGAGTTTACATAACTTTCTATACTCATCGCTACCGAAGTATCGACACCATAGTAAATCCCCTGCACTTTCCCTTGTCCACGCATAATTTGATCAGAAAAGTCCTGTGGAATCACCAATATGGCATCTACCTTTCGTTTTTCCATCAATAATTCCGCCGTTTTTCTATCGCGAACCGCTATAGGTTGAAAGTACTCAGAGTCGTATAAGGAGTCATACACACTCTGGGTCATAGAATCTTGCCGTTCCATAACCACTGCTATCGGCACGTGTTTAACATCCAAAGTAACCCCTGAGCCGATGAGGATGATAAGTAGTATAGGTAGCACAACACCCAACAAAATAGTGCTAGGGTCGCGCAATACTTGTAAGGTCTCCTTGTATACCAATGAGGAAAACCGTCTTATAAATCCGTTCATACGTTATCCTCCTGTTCCCGTTTTTCCAGTATGACGGAGATAAACGCTTCATCCATAGTACAATTCTCATCGCCGGCAATCCGTCTAACTTCATCAGGTGTTCCCAGTACAACGAGTTTCCCTGCATCCTGAATCATAATACGGTCACAGTATTCCGATTCATCCATAAAATGAGTCGTAATAATAATCGTTGTTCCTCGCTTTGATAAAGAAGTAATCTGTCGCCAGAAATTACGCCGCGTAAGAGGATCAATACCACTTGTGGGCTCATCCAAGAAAAGAATTTTTGGCTCATGCATTAAGGCAGCCGCCATGGACAAGCGCTGTTTATAACCACCAGGCAAATCACCGGCTATCATATCGCGCACATCATTTAGACGAAACTCCTTGATAACAGCTTCTATTCGATCATCCTTTTTTTGACCGTACAAACCGTACACACCAGAAAAAAATTCCAGATTTTCCATAACGGACAAGTTGCCATACAAAGAAAAATTTTGCGCTACATAGCCAAAATTGCTTCTTGCCGCCGTACGAGATTTAACGACATCAACGCCAGCTACGCGTAAATCACCGCTCGTTACAGGTAATAAGCCACACAACATACGAAATGTCGTCGTCTTGCCAGCTCCGTTTGGTCCAAGCAATCCGAATACTTCTCCGCGCTGCACCGTAAATGATGTATTAGCTACCGCCGTAAAATCACCGAATGTTCTCACCAAATGAGATACAGAAATTTCTATTGGACGCTCAACCATTTCATTTGGGGACAACAAACGCTTTCGTTCTTTCTCTATCGCACTTTCATCCAAATCCATATCGATAGCATCTAAAAGGGAAGTCCTCTGTTTCGAAGTAAACTCATCCTCTTTTAACAGCATCATAAAGGTATCTTCCAAACGGCTTTGAACTGATTGTTCCTCCATACCGTACTCGCTAAGCCAAGGAATCGAAAGCATTTCTTTCGTTTTTATATATCGTACGGTACCAGCCTCCGGAACTGCATCTGCCACGCATTTTCTATCATCCATCAATGCAGCCTGTACATTTCGCATGCTCAATGACTTCGGAATTTTTACCTGAAAGCATCGCCCCTCAGACATTTGAGTCAATTCATTCGGTGTCCCAGTTGCTAAAAACCGCCCCTTATTGAGGACAAAAACATCTTTACAACGCTCCGCCTCATCTAAGTATGCAGTGCTAACAAGTACGCTGATTCCATCTGTACGTACTAACGACTCTAAGATTTCCCATAACTCCCGCCTTGAAAATGGATCTACCCCTACGGTAGGCTCATCGAGCAATAAAAGCTCCGGAGAACGCACCAATGTACAGGCTAGGCTAAGCTTTTGCTTCATACCACCTGACAATTTACCGGCTTGACGCTTAGTAAATTTGGCTAGCCCTGTCATATGCAGTAATTTTTCAAACCGCTTCGTTCTCACATGCAAAGGAATACCGTGTAAATCTGCATAGAGATTCATGTTTTCACTGACGGATAATTCCTCATAAAGCCCAAATTTCTGAGGCATATAACTGAGTCTATCTTGAACTGCCTGTGAATGTGCTTTCACATCCATTCCGAGGACCTCTAAAGAACCAGCCGTGGCATCCAATAAACCAGCTATCAAACGAATCAAAGTCGTTTTTCCCGCCCCATCTGGACCAACCAACGCAGTTAAACAGCCTTTCCGGATTTTAAAATCCAAATGGTCCAATGCTATTATAGGATCAGCTCCGACAAGGGGGAATTCTTTATATAATTGTGACCCTTCGATTGCATATACATCATTCACTGCACACCTCTATATATCAATGGAAACAGTGGCAGGCATTCCTAAACGGAGACGATTATCAGGATCATCTACATATACCCGCACTTCATATACAAGTGTAGTACGCACATCCTCCGTTTCTACCGATTTAGGTGTAAATTCCGCTACGGAAGAAATATATCCGATTGTTCCGTGAATCGGTTCGTTCTTATATGTATCCGTTGTTACATTTGCATCCATACCGTTATAAATTTTTCCTAAATCCCGTTCGTTCACATATACACGAACCCATTTCTTAGTATTCTCAGCCAATTTAAATACAGGTGTATTCGGTGAAGCCATATCACCGACCTGTAATAATCGGGCCGTTATAACACCGTCTATCGGGGACGTTAATACAGATTGGTTCAGCAAGAACTCCTGACGGGCCAGTTCGCTTTTCATCGCATCCAATTGGGCTTGGGCCTGTGCTATATCTTCCTGTCTTGGCCCTGCGACAGCTAAATTGTATGCTTGCTGAGCCTCGTTTAATTTGGCTTCCGATACTTTCACCTTCGCCTGTATATCATCTACAGACTGTCGACTAACGGCCTTACCATTTGAAGCATTATAGGATTTTCGTAACTTCTCTGCTTCCTGTTTCGATTGCGCTAACGCAGCTTCTGCAGATGTAACTCGTGCCGATGCTTGAGCGATTTCTTCTGGTCTACTGCCGGCCTGCAACTTGGCCACTATAGCTTCCTGTGCTGCAATGGTAGCCTTAGCCTGCTGTACAGCAAGATTCAATTCATCAGAATGTAAATACCCCAAAATCTGCCCTTTGCTCACCACCGCACCTTCATCCACCAAAAGGCTGGCAATCCGGTCACTTCCCCGAAATGCAACATTAACTTCACGCAGATTCACATTGCCTTGCAACACAATATGATGAGAGGCCATGTACACTTCGTATTGATTATAAGCATAATAACTTACTCCACCCAAAATTATTAGAAAGGCAATCATTATACCTGCGCACTTTTTTCTATTATTCGCCATCCACCGTTTAAGGACATCAAGTTTCTCTTTCATAATCATTCCCCGTTTCTCACACTATTTCTTAGCATGCGAGTCCGCCTCTGCCTCTTGATCCATGTCCATGGCTTCCCAACCACCGCATAAGGATTTGAATAAACGAACGGTATCAGCAAACTCTTGCCCCCGACTCATGATATATTGCCGCCTTGCAGACAATACATTTCTTCGTGCATCAAGAACACTTAAGTAATCGCTAAGACCGGAGTCAAAATTGGTTTGCGCCAAAGATTCCGCTTGCTGTGCAGATTCTACAGCAGATTTCAATTCCTCGGACTTAATATGATCCTGAGATGCATCCGTTACCGCATTTCGAACCTCCCCTACAGCTTTCAAAACAGTCTCTTCGTAAAGTGCCAAATATTCCTGTTCCTTTTCTGTTTGTATCTTTATATTCTTACGAATAGCACCGGCATTGAAAATAGGCATAGTGATAGATGGTCCTATTCCTATCATTTTACCGATAGCCGAAATAAGACCTCCCGATGAAAACGACTCCAAGCCTATACTGCCATTTAGTGAAAACCTAGGCTTAAGGTCAGCCTTTGCAGCCTTGGTTTTCTGTTGTTGCGCCGCAATACGTCGTTCCGCCGCCTGAATATCAGGCCGTTGTCGTAAAGCTTCCGCCGGTATGCCGATAAACATGTGTGGATCCACCGTAGGTAATGAAGTATTTTCCATCAATAACCCGTCAATCTCGCCTGGAACTGTTCCCGTCAATATAGAAAGAGCAGCCATTGTGGAAGCTATATTTTTCTTTAATGAAGGAATCTCCGCTTGAGTCTGAGATAATGCATATGTAGCCTGTTGCACAGGTAATTCATTAATAATACCAGACTGATTATTTATCTTAATCAGTTCCAACGCTTCCTGTTGACGCTTCACATCATCTTCTGTTATGCGCAATTGCTCCTGTAAAGTTCTTAACGACATATACTGTAATGCGGTTTCCGCGCTCAAAGATACCCAGGTGGAATATAAATCCGCCTGTGATGCTTGTAACGAATTCGATGCAGCACGTGATTTTGCTTTTTGTCTTCCGAATATATCAATTTCCCATCGCGCATCAATTCCCAATTTACCGGTTTCTACATTTCTCGTCATCTTATCAGATATAGGTAAATTCTTTATCGCTTCTTGGTCTGAATCCCATTCACCCTGACCTCTATTAGCCGACCATGAACCGGAAGCATCTAGCCAAGGTAATCGCTGTGCTTCAGCAATACCCAACTGTAACCGCCCTTGTCTAACTCGAGAGCGAGCTACCTCTAACTGCCGATTATTTTTGAGGGTCAAATCAATTAATTGATCCAATACGGGATCATTAAAAACCTTCCACCAGTGGGCTAACTCTTCTTCACTGACCGCTTTCCCTTCCACAACCGCATACGGTAACGGATGTTTTCCCGCTTCTTCTACCCAAGAATGTTCATTCAATTCTTTAGTTGCTTTTTGTTTCTCTGAAAGCTTAGTCTCATCAGCAGCAGTACTCTTTTTCTTCTTTTTTTTGCCATCTTTGTAATACGATGCAATAACAGGACTGCCTTGGTCAGAATCGTCAACAGTTTTTTCAGACTTATGCTGTATTATCGTATTATCTCGACGCGTTTGATTCGTATCTCTATTTGATTGACTAAAGCTGATGCCAGCGCTAGCACTCCAAGCCCCTAATGCTAAACATATATAAACAATTAAAAGTTGTTTTCTATTCGTCTTCATAGCAAACCTCTTTTCATTTCCATATATATCAGTATCATTATATGTTCATCTTATAATATAAAACCATTATGTATCAATAATATGAAGTATCATTTCAATCTAACTTGAGTTTTATCGAACTTTCACATAAAATAAAAATGTATTAATATAATTCAAGTGGAGGCGATTATGTATATCGGTGAAATCATTAAAAGCTATCGCGAACAACATAATATGACAGTTGAAGAATTCGCAAATAAATCGAATCTAAGTCAAGCAGAAATCACCCAATTGGAAGAATTATTTCAAAGTGATAGAACAACACCTTATCCTGTTGCAATGCGACAAATTAAAAGTATAGCTGAAGCCATCGAACAGCCAATCCCCATCATTATAAATCTTATTTCTGCAGATCAAGAAATTGTCGTTAACGTAGTAGCTGAATCAGATCAGCCACATGCGAAATAATAAAACTTAGTTAATTAAATAAAGATCATTAGCTCATAAAAGGACCCTACATAAATATGTAGGGTCCTTTATATACATATAAAAAGCAAAATAAAAAAGCACCACATTACTGTGATGCTTTAATTTGGTGACCCAGAAGGGATTCGAACCCCTGGCCTTTTGATTCGTAGTCAAACGCTCTATCCAGCTGAGCTACTGAGTCATGTACAAGGTACTCACTTATATTAACATAATGATTGCGGCTACGCAAGCATTTTTTAATATTTTTTGAGTAATTTTATGGACATGCGGCCCGAAGACCGCCATCCAAATTTTGGCAGGGGCAGTAGGACTTGAACCCACAACCAACGGTTTTGGAGACCGCTACTCTACCAATTGAGCTATACCCCTATATTCATCAAGCTTTGCTTGATACTTGATTAGTTTAACAAATATTACATACTATGTCAAGAAATATAGGCTTATTAATCAATAAATAATAAGAAATATTAAAGGAAAAGAGCCCTCTTTCAAGGGCTCTTATGTCTACCTAACTTTTACCTTTATATATACGGGAGATGGTATATATAATTAGAGAGTTTTGTATATGTATTGTTTTGTTTATACACAGGGAGAGTATTGTTGTGTATTTAAGTGTTGTTTTATGTGTTGTATTGTTTTGTGTTGTTTGTATTATTTGTAAAAGGGACAGGTAAAAGTTATTAGTAGTAGACCTCCATTTCCTTAGTTGATCTCAATCAACTATAGCTAGTATATAGATAGTTCGTGAAAACATAGTGAAAGTGATATGAAATATAATCAAAACGAGTAATTTTTGGTACATTTTGGTATATTATTAAATATCAGAAAAATATCTACAAAGCACGTATTTACTAGGTTAAACAGAGATCTATATAAAATAGTGATAATTCTATGCATGAATAGAATATGTAATAAATAGTAATTATTAAAATTTATAATTGAACCTCCATTAATTATTTAATCTCAACTAATTGAAAAATATGATTAAAAAATAATGAAATAATTAATACAGTAAACCGGTCATCGCTCTAGCATTTCTATCTTCTACATCCCCACTCATCAGATTTTCTAGTAGAAGAAAAGTCATACATAAAAAAGACACACCCTTAGGTGTGCCTTTAATCAATCAGCAGCTTCCTATCACACTCGCCCAAAACAGTATTTAAACAGTCTTTTAATGTACAGTGCTTATTGTAGGACTTCGTCGAAGGTGATGTGTGGGCCCCATACGTCGTTTAATCCTAATTACTTTTCTCTTGCCCTACTTGCTTCCTCACTGTGGATTTTCCTTCACTGCTTCGCAGTTCGGTAAATCTTACGTTCGG
>OBYP01000555.1_pt1 | contig 32059 bp, 39 predicted proteins | sample 1501461 | NCBI WGS metagenome assembly OBYP01 (sample SAMEA2580201, study PRJEB22360) | human gut metagenome | biome: human gut; feature: human-associated habitat; material: faeces | place: Denmark | collected 2008/2010 | reverse complement strand
ATGCAATTGTAAGTGTAAATTCAACTAGATTGTTGTGTAAGAGTCTTTTCTACTTAGCTACTTTGAAAGTGGAATTTAACTTTTCACTTCAGCTAAAATATGTGAAAGCAAATTAACTGTTGAAAAAATCAGAGAATATGCTATAATATATAAGCTACTACAATGGTATCTACTGAATTAGGTCAGATTGGGAACAAAGCAGCCTTAAGGGAGCTCTATCATGTGTGGTAGCCCTTTTTTATATCTGAGGTAATTTTATGAAAGAAGAATATATGCGGGCTGCTTTAAGAGAGGCAGAGAAGGCTAAAAAAATAGATGAGGTACCCATTGGCTGTGTTATTGTTAAGGATGATAAAATTATAGCAAGAGGTCATAATCTCAGAGAAACAAAACAGCAGTCAATAAACCATGCTGAAATCATTGCAATTCAAAAAGCTTGTAAAAAGGTAGGAAGCTGGCGTCTTGAGGATTGTGATTTATATGTTACTCTGGAGCCCTGTTGCATGTGTGCAGGTGCTATTCTGCAATCACGTATCAGAACTGTTATCTATGGAACTACTGATCCAAAGGGTGGAAGCATTGAAAGTACCTTGCATATGTATGAACAGCCGGGATATAACCATTATCCGAAAGTTGAATCCGGTGTTCTTCAAAACGAATGTTCACAGCTCTTAAAGAATTTCTTTAAAGAAAAAAGACTAAAAAAGAAATAAAAGCAAATACTGTAAGAAAGAAAAGTATTTGCTTTTCTTATGTAAAATTTATTGTCAGCATGATATAATTGACAGTGGAGAAAGCAGGTGAAGTATGGCATATAAAGCGTTATATCGTACTTATCGTCCAAACAGTTTTGATGAAGTAGCAGGACAAAAGCACGTTGTACAAACCTTGCAGCATGCAGTGGAACAGCATAAGATTGCACATGCTTATTTGTTCTGCGGCCCCCGTGGTACAGGAAAAACATCAATTGCGAAAATCTTTGCGAAAACTATAAATTGTGAGAATCCAAATCATAAACCATGTTTGGAATGTGATAACTGTAGGGCAGTACAGGATGGAAGCCATCCGGATATTATTGAGATAGATGCTGCCAGCAATAATGGTGTAGAAGAAGTACGTACACTGATAGAAAAAGTCAAGTATGCGCCATTGAAGGGTAAATATAAAATTTATATTATTGATGAGGTCCATATGATGTCAACGGGTGCATTTAATGCGCTGTTAAAGACGATTGAGGAACCACCGGAACATGTTATTTTTATTTTAGCTACGACAGAGCCGCATAAGGTGCTGCCTACGATTATTTCACGTTGTCAGCGATTTGATTTTACTAAAGTTCCACGTGAAGAAATCGTTCAGAGGATACATACTATTCTGGAGAGAGAACAGATTACGTGTGAAGAGGAAGTTATTCGGATTATTGCACAGCTTGCCGATGGCGGATTGCGCGATGCTTTATCTATTCTTGATCAATGTATTGCGTATGCACAGAATCATATCCAGGTTCATCATATCAATGAAATTTATGGCATTACAACCATACAGGAAAAATTAGATTTGTATCATTATATCTATGGAAAAGATGCAGTATCCCTGTTAAATGCGATAGATCAGCTTATTGAAAAAGGTATTGATATCAAAAGGCTGACTGTTGATTTAATTGAAATATTAAAGGAGAGTATCATTTTCGAGTATACAAAGGATGCATCTCTGCTGCATATTCTAAATAGTGAAGAGGTTTTAACTCTGATTGATGGAAAATCTATTGCAGAGAGGTTTCAAATGATACATCTTCTAATGGAAACATATGATAAATATAGAAGTGCAGCTAATGCAGGATCTTATTTTGAGGTCTGTTTACTGCAAATGCTGGATGTAAAGGCAACTGTGGTGACAACGACATCACATCCATTGGAGACTCCTAGGCAGGAACAAAAACCAGTAAGCACTGTTAATAATGTTTCACGTGAAACATCTAAGAAGAAACCTATACTTGAGGTTCCTATGGATGATGAACCATTTACACCATATGATACACCAGTATTTGATTCACCAGTAACAAAGAGTGCGAAGTCTTCACATATACCGGGAAATATAGTAAGCAAGGAAATCACTGCTGTTTCAACAAAAGCTTTAAAGCCATTGGATAATGAATTTGTTCTTGGACTTCTTGCCGGGGCAAATAAACCTGAGAAAGCAAAGGATAGTCAGCATTTTCAGAAAATACCTGAATTCATGCTCGATTTTAAATATGCTAAATATGGAAGTCTTTTAAAGAATGCAGGTATTGTAGGCAGTGGTAATACCTATATAGTGGTATGTGTCGATAATCAGGCAGTAGCAAATGAAATAAATGAGATGGACAGTAAAAATGAATTTCATGATTTCATTACTGAATTGATGGAAAAGAATAAAAAAATATTTGCTATTTCTGCTGATCAGCAGAAATATGTTATCAAAGAGTTTAAAGACCGTATGATTGCAGGTACATTGCCAGATCCTATACAAATTGAAGCTGTGACGATTGAAAGAAAAGAAGTAAAAGAATTAACACAGGAAGAAGCTGTATTGGATTTGTTCGGTCAGGAAAATATAATAATAACGGAGGAATAAAATTATGAATATGCAGGGATTATTAAAACAGGCACAGAAAATGCAAAAGGAACTTACTAAGCTGGAAGATGAATTAAATGAAAAAGTATATGAAACAACAATGGGTGGTGGTGTTATCAAGGTAGAAGTAAAAGGAAGCATGTCTGTAGAAAGTATCTCAATCGATGAAAGTTTGCTGGAGAAAGATAACAAAGAAGATTTAGAGGATATGCTGAAATCTGCCTTGAATGATGCATTCGCTAAAGCAGTCGAGGATAAAGAAAAAAATATGAATCAAATTACAGGCGGAGTGAAAATGCCAGGTGGCTTCTAATGTATCCTAAGAAATTTGAAGCACTTGTTGAATGCTATCGGAGACTACCGGGTGTAGGAATAAAAACTGCAGAACGCTATGCATTTCAAACGCTCGAATGGGATGATGAAACTATGGACTCTTGGATTCATGCATTTCAAAACGCAAAAGAAGGCTTAAAAAAATGCGCGGTATGCGGCAACTTATCGGAAGATGACACATGTGATATTTGTGGTGATCAAAGTAGAAATAGTCAGATTATATGTGTTGTACAAAGTCCAAAGGATGTTATCGCAATGGAGAAAACAAAAGAATACTCTGGAGTATATCATGTGTTGAACGGTGTTATCTCAACATCAAAAGGTATACTGCCTGAGGATATCAACATAGACTCTCTATTAAACAGAATCAGTGAGGAAACCGAGGAAATTATTATTGCAACCAATCCGACAGTCGAAGGTGAAACTACAGCATTGTACTTATCAAAGCTGCTGGAAAAATATCCGGTTACTGTAACAAGGATTGCACATGGTCTTCCAATGGGCGGACATTTGGACTATGCGGATGAATTAACCTTGATTAAAGCAATTGAAGGAAGAAAGAAAATGGAACCATAATGTTGGTTCTTTTCTTTACTGTATTATAAAACGTAAGAAGTATATAGTAAATGAGGAAGGATAGGAATTCCCTGCTTTCAAATGTATGGATGTTTAAATAGCGTTTAAATTAAGAATATGAAAAAGGGAACAACCTCCTACAGCAACAGCATAATAGGCGATACACAGAAAAAACATCATCTCTATATGAACTAATTGTATAAATCCTAAATCACCATCGCCTTACATATATAAAAAAGAAATATTTTCATTTTACTGCAAGCGCTATCATGGTAAAATGGATATATAGGAAGAAGGTGATCATATGGGCTCAATTGCTTATATTACTGATAAAAATATGATGGAGTACCATAGACTTCATGGTAACTCTGTTATCAATTTCTGGAAGCCAAGTATCAAAAGTATTACTGATTTTAAAAAGGGAGACATGCTGTTTTTCTTGACAAAGGGGACAGAGCGTGGAAAAAAAAGAGAAAAGGGAATACTTGGATATGGTCATCTTCGAAAGCAACATAACATGGGGTTTACACAAATGTGGAATGTATATAAAACTCTGAGTGGCTATCCGGATAAGGAGTCATTAAAGCAGGCAATCTGCAAAATTACAAAACAGGAGGAAGTACCAGAGCTACTTTCCTGCATGGAATTAGAAAATGTTATCTATTTTCAATATCCGATTTACCTAAGTGAAATCGGTATGAAAATTTCCAATAATATTGAAAGCTTTTTCTATATAGATAAAGAGGATATACAAAATACAGGAAGACTACTGCATCTGGCATCCTCTATTGGTACGGATATGTGGGTGAACAGTACTGTTATTACAAAGGAAAAGAATATGCAGGAGGATGCTGTACTTCAAATACTGGAGAACCTGAGCAGACGTATAGAGACTAGCTTCTATTCAGAATATGAAGAATCAAAAATACGTCATTATATACAAAAACTTCAGGATGCAAATATACAGTCAATTAGAAACAGTAAAACAGAGTATTGGACAAAACGCGATGGAAAAATAATGATTTTACTGCCATGCCTCTTAAACTTTATAGATGCTGAAAGTAAAATGCAGTATAGCATTGGTCATTATCAGCTATTTAAAGTACATATAAATCAAAGTGAATATGCTGATCATATTTCCATCAAACTATTGTTTAACCAAAAGATCCACAGTAATTGGAGACTTGCTCTCAGCTATTTAAAGATAGAATATGAAGAAAGGCTAGTCGAAGAGGACTAGCCTTATAGCTATTACCTGAAGAATACAAAAGAAAGGGACCATAAGAATGAATTTTGTTTTCCTTATTTTGTGTCGAAAAGCAATCATTCCAAGACCAATACCAAAAGCTCCTCCAAGGAATGCATACAGTAACAGAAATCGCTCAGGTATTCGATAACGCTTATGAATGGCTTTCCATTTATCAATTCCCATCATACAAAAAGAAATCACGTTCCAGAAGACGACGTAGATCATTCCTCCACTGCCTGCAAAGCACGCTGAATCTTAGATGTGCAGTTTTTTTCATAAACAAGCTGCACATGAGAAAGAAGCTTCTGAAAAACAGAAAGCCCGTCATGTGGCTGCTTATATTCATATTCAATTTCATAATCTGTATGATTTCCATAGGTGCTGATATCAAAGCATAGTTCAGCATTCTCTGTTTCTACAACAGCTCTTTTTGTCACCAGAGTAGTTAACGGAATGATTGTAGCTTCAATTTGATACTCATGCAATAGCTGAACAATTTCCTCTGATTGCAGAGCATGAACACTGTTTTCAGATACTTCACACTCACACTCGCACAGCCCATCAAGATTCTCCTGCCGCATCTTTAATGTAAACAGAAACCTTCCATTTCGCTCCCGTATACGCATTGCACCCTTCTTTTTCTGAATATCCCCGTTTACCGTATCATAATAGGTATTGGTCTGGGTTATAAAATTCAGATTTTCATACAAACCACACAGCTTATCAAACTGTTCCTTACTCACAAGCATTTTATATTCTTTTTCAACATGTTTATTCATCTTTCATCACCTTATAGGATATGATACAATAGTACCATAACAAAAGGAAGTGATTTGTGATGAAATATTCAGTAGTTGCGAAAAAAGATGCAAAATCACATGCAGTAGAGGAGAAAATCAAAGAGCGTCTGCAGTCTTCTGGCTGGATTTATGACAAAGCAGAACCACAGCTTGTTATCTGTGTGGGAGGAGACGGTACACTGCTGTATGGCGTGCATCAGTATCTGCATCGAATCAGCGAAGTAAACTTCCTTGGCATTCATACAGGAACCCTTGGCTTTTTCACGGACTATACGGAAGAGGAGCTGGAGGAATGCCTGCATGATGTATTGGAAAAGGAGCCTGTGATATTTGAATCCAGTTTATTGAAAATAAAGCTGGATAATAATCCAAACCCTTATTATGCATTAAATGAGATGCGTGTTGAGAATATTGTGAAATCTCAAATCATGGATATATATGTAGACGGTGAGTTTTTTGAAACCTGCAGAGGCTCCGGCATCTGTCTATCAACTCAGGCAGGCTCCACTGCATATAATCGATCTCTTGGAGGAGCAGTTATAGACTGTGGATTATCTCTTATGCAGCTGGCGGAAATAACAGCTATTCAGCACTCCAAGCACCGCTCCCTCGGAAATCCGTATATCATGATGGAGAACCGTCATGTAACAATGAAAAGTGAAACCTTTGATACAGCAATACTCTGTTATGATCATTTGAATGTGCCGTTGGAAGCCACCAAAGAAATCTATTGTGAGATGTCTGATCGGAAGGTTAGATTCGCACGTTATCGTCATTACAGTTATTTGAGAAGATTAAAGAATTTATACTGACAGATAGTATGGATGAAGGGATATGATTTAGTCATAAGCTGCTTCATTAGTCTATTCAGCTGCAGGGAGAACGAAGATTATCGCATCATGAAAAGTAAAAAAACAGATACGCGTGGAATCTGTTTTTTATATCCGTTTATTCATGTATCACCCATTATTTACTTTTGAGAAATGTATCAAATATCAATAAATTGAAGTAGCATGCGCATTTCATCCGTTATAAAAAAAGCAAGCAAAATAAAACCAATCACAAAACTTATGATTGGCTTATTCATATACATAATCAGAGAGCTTTTTTGCTTTTGCACTGGCATTCATAATGATTCCAAATGCAATCAGATATGACAGTAATGACGAACCGCCATACGATATCATAGGAAGCGTGATTCCGGTAATCGGCAATAAACCGATTATCATCCCGATATTTTGTATCTGTTGATACAGCAGCATCCCCAGAATACCCAGAATGAAATACTTTTCAAACATATTCTTTGACATGCTGGCAATACGGCATAAATGAATATCAAGCCCAAGACACAGAACCACTATGAATAATGTTCCGATCAAGCCCCAGCTTTGTCCAATAACAGCAAAGATAAAGTCGGTCTGTGCTTCCGGTATGGATACCAGCTCGATTCCCATACCATGACCTGTAAGGCCGGCCGAGCCAAGAGCAAGCAGGGCCATATACAGCTGATGCCCCTCTCCATTGATATCTGTTTCCGGATTCAGCCATGCTGTTATTCGTTTCAGACGATATCCTCCTTCACCACCAATCAGCTCATTCAGAACATTGAAATGATAGTAATACATATAGAAGAATAATACCAGCACAATGACAATCAGGATACCTATGATGACAAACCATTGTTTTTTTATACCGGAACATACGATCATCGCCACCAGTGAAATAGCGATAATCAATACCACTCCGGTATCTGGCTGAGCAAGAATCAGAAGGATAGGGGGAACTGCCCATTTCGCTACATTCATAAACAAAGAGAAATCCATTTCATAGGACTCTGTTAATTTGTTATTGTTATGCTCATCAATCACACCGGCAGTTATTAAAATCAAAACGATTTTCATAAACTCACTGGGCTGAAAAGAACCAAACGGCCCCAGCTTAAACCAGGATGTGGCACCGTTTGTTGTGATGATCATTCCCAGCAGACTGCCTCCGGTCAACATATTGTATACCTTACCAATCAGCAGCACCACAAGACAAACCATAAGAAACCAGTATCCTATTTTTGCGAACTGCAGCATGGAATCATTACCGAGATACATAATCACACCGATCGCGATTGATCCGATAATAAACCACATTGCCTGCTTCATCATATAGTCTATACCGGCAGCCTGACCGATAATACCAAAAGCGGAATAGATGGACAGAAGACTCATGCCAATCATTAAAATCAAATATGTAACTAAAACAAAATCGAACTTATCCGGACTCTTTGCCCTGGATAATCCTACTTTCATTTGCACCACTCCAGACAAAAACCTGTTTGAAACAAGGTTGTACTTATTATAACACGGTTTATATTTCTTATGTTGCAGCATGGTCAATTATTTTCTGAATTTCTATTAAGAAATGAGAATAAGCATACACTGCAGGTTAGGATGATTGTATGAAAAAACAAAAGCATATAGGATTATACCCAATGGTCATGTTATAATAATAAGCAGTGAGTGGAGTTGATAAAATGACTAAAAAAGCTACCTATACACCGATGATGAAGCATTATCTGGAATTAAAAGAACAGCATGAGGATGCAATCATATTCTATCGTCTCGGTGATTTTTATGAAATGTTTTTCGAAGATGCAAAGACGGCATCCAGTGAGCTTGATCTGGTTCTGACAGGAAGAAATGCCGGTGTTGAAGAACGGGTACCGATGTGTGGAATTCCACATCACGCCGCAAAGGGATATATACAGCGACTGATTCAAAAAGGATATAAAGTCGCAATTGTTGAGCAGCTGGAGGATCCGGCACTGGCAAAGGGACTGGTGAAGCGGGATGTCATCAAAATCGTTACACCCGGAACCATCATGGATGAAGTAAGTGATGAGAAAACAACTGTCTATATTGCTTCTCTGCATGACTTTCAATTCGGTCTTGCCGTCATACTCTGTGAAATGACAACCGGAGAGCTGCGTGCGCAGCTGATTGATAAGCATGTCATGGCAATACAGAAGGTTCTGCTGGGAAACAATGTACGAGAAATTGTAATACAGGAGAAGTTTGATAAGAAAATCGTGAAGATGATAGAAGAAATGCAGACGATTACCGTTTCCTATCATAATGATAACGCATTAAAGGAAGAATACCGTCATTTGCTGAATGGAATTGAAGATGATCGTGTGGAAACTGCCTTTGGCGTTCTCACCAATTATCTGGATGAAACACAGAAGCGAAATATGGCTCATCTGAATGCTGTTGAAATGGTATATGAAAATGATTTTCTTCAGATGGATTTTTCGACAAAGCAGAATCTGGAGCTGACCTCCAGTCTGCGCAGCAATTCACGCTCACAGACATTATGGAGCTTTCTTGATAAATGCCGCAGCTCCATGGGCTCTCGGTTATTAAAAAAATGGATTGAATACCCGCTGGTTGATACAGCGATGATTAACCGGCGTCTGGATGCTGTTGAATATTTGAATGATAACTTCATTACGAAGGATGAACTGCGTGAGCATCTGGGCTTTGTCTATGATATGGAGAGACTGAGTGCCAGAGTGGCCTATGGTTCTGCAAATCCGCGGGATATCCTGCGACTGATCAAAACGCTGGAGCATACACCGCAGATTTTTGAATTATTTCATGACTGCAGTGCCTATGAGGAATTTCAGAGTATCGATCCATGCCGGGAGCTGTACGATATGATCGAGGGTGCCATTATTGATAATCCTCCTTTGACATTAAAGGATGGCGGTGTGTTTGTGGAGGGCTATAATGAAGAGCTCGATCAGGTGCGCGAAATCGGTAAAAACGGGAAGAACTGGATTCTTGAGCTTGAAAACAAGGAGCGGGAAAGAACCGGTGTAAAGTCTTTGAAAATTGGATACAACCGTGTATTCGGGTATTATATTGAGGTTACAAAAACCAATCTGGATTCTATAAAGGATGAATTTGGTTATGTCAGAAAGCAGACACTGACCAACGCAGAACGCTTTATCACGCAGGAGCTGAAGGATAAAGAGGACGCGATTGTACATGCGCAGGAAAGAAGTATCCGTCTGGAAGCAGAGCTATTCAATCACCTTCTGAATCAAATCAAGGTATATCTGCCTAAGCTGCATGATCTTTCACATGCATTGGCCACAATTGATGCATTATATGCCCTTGCAGAGATTTCCAGTGAAAACGGATATACACGGCCACAGTTTCATACCGGTCATTCCATTCACATGAAGGAGGCAAGACATCCGATTCTGGATCGAATGATGAAAACAACACGTTATGTTTCCAATGATCTGGAGATGGGTGAGGACAATGACATTCTGATGATTACCGGACCGAACATGGGTGGTAAATCCACCTATATGCGACAGACCGTTCTTCTTGTCATCATGGCCCAGATAGGCTGCTTTGTCCCTGCAAAGAAAGCGGAAATGCCAATCTTTGATCAGATATTCACACGGATCGGCGCAAGTGATGATATCATGTCGGGACAGTCAACCTTTATGGTGGAGATGATCGAAGCGAACAATGCATTACAGAATGCCACAGCAAATTCACTCATTTTATTCGATGAGATCGGGCGCGGTACCTCCACATATGACGGTATGGCACTGGCGCAGGCTATGATTGAATATATAATGCGAAATATCAAAGCGAAAACGCTATTCTCTACCCATTACCATGAGCTGACAGAAATGGCAGAAAAGAATGCAGGTATCCGCAATGTGCATGTGGATGTACATGAAGAGGATGATAAGGTTACATTTTTATACCGCGTGCTTGACGGCAAAGCAGATAAATCCTATGGAATCAATGTTGCACGTCTTGCACATCTTCCTTCCTCCGTGCTGGAGCGTGCCAAGCAGATTCTGGACAATCTGGAGCTGCAGCCGAATATGGTAAAAGAGGTGAAGCCACCACTCGTCATAGAAAAAGAGAATCCGCAGCACATGCAAATCATCAATCAGGTTAAACAGGTAGATGTAAATAAAATGACACCGATGGAAGCCATGCAGTTTCTGTATGAGCTGAAGGAAAAAATGTCATAGAAGAGAACTCTGTAATCCCGGATTACAGGTTTTCTGTTTTATAAGAAAGAAGGTGTACTTATGGGTAGAATCAATCGACTGGACGAACATCTCAGCAATATGATTGCGGCTGGAGAGGTCGTGGAACGTCCGCAGGGTATTGTAAAGGAACTGGTTGAAAACTGTATCGATGCACACGCATCAAATATAGAAATACAAATATCACAGGGTGGTATTGCGACCATTACGATTATAGATGATGGTGACGGTATGGATCCTGAGGATGCCACGCTGGCATTTGAGCGGCATGCCACAAGCAAGCTGAAAGAGGTTAATGATCTCTGGAATATACATACAATGGGATTTCGCGGGGAGGCACTGCCTTCCATCGCATCTGTTTCTCATGTACTGCTGCGAACAAATGACGGCACAAGCTCTACCGAGGTGGAGATCAACTACGGCAAGCTGATCAGTGCCAGACCATGCGGGACTCCGAAGGGAACCATGATAGAAATTCAGAATCTGTTTCAGAAAACACCGGCACGCTTCAAGCATCTGAAAAGTCCGCAGTATGAATTTTCTCTTATTTCGGATGTAGTTCAGAAGTTTGCCCTTTCCCATCCGGAAATCGGATTCTGCCTGTCTCATGATGGAAGAACGGTTTTTAAAACCAAGGGCAGCGGTAATCTTTTGGAAGTACTTATGCAGATTTATGGAAGAGACAGTGCGAAGAGTGCGATTTCGCTGGATGGAAGTGATCAGGATTATAAGATAAAAGGCTATATCATGCAGCCGCAGTTTAACCGTGCAACAAAATATTATATGCTGCTGTACATTAATGGTCGTATGATACGTAATTACCATTTGCAGAAGGCAATACTGGATGCATATTCACCTTATATGCCGAAGGACAGATATCCCATCGTTGTCATTGATTTACTGATGGATGCACAGCTGGTGGATGTCAATGTACATCCGTCCAAATGGGAAATTCGTCTGTCCAAGGAAAAGCAGCTGGAAAAGCTCCTCTATGAGACCATTCGCAAAGCACTGCAGGAGCAGCTTGAGGTTCCACGCGTTAATATTACAAAGGAAACCGTAAAAGAGAAGGTGGAAGAGCAGGAGCTGCAGTTTACGTATGAACGTGATGATAGCATTTCAAGACTGCATGAGGAAGTAAACGACAGCTTTATACATCCGGAAAAGAATGAAAAGCCCTCTCTGGATATGGAAGAGCTGCGTAGAAAAATCGAAGCAGATAAAAACCGGAGAAAAGAATCAGCTGCTCCGATACAGCCTAAGACTAAGGAACTTCTTCCTGAAATCCGGGAAGAAACAGCATCCTACGAGTCTGAGGATTCAACATCGGTAAAGGCGGAGACAGAGGAAGCAGATGTCAAGGTTCAGCATGAGGACACTGACAAAACAGAAGTGCTGCCCGCTGCCGACACCGGGTCTGAGGCACACACACAAGCTATAGAACCAGACATTTCTTCGGATGCAGCTGTTGCATACATGGAAATCAGTCAGTCCGAGGAGCTTGTCTATGAGAAAAAGGCAGAGGTGGAACAGTCACAGCCTTTGAATCCGAGTCTTCCACAGCTTCGTGTGATTGGTCAGTTCCACAGCTGCTATATCTTGGCAGAGGGTGAAAAGGGCCTGTACATAATTGATCAGCATGCAGCACAGGAGCGCTATCATTATGAAATTATTAGAAAGCAGATTCTTGATGGAAACAATGATACCCAGCCGCTGCTGCTGCCTATAACAATAGAATCTACGATTTCTGCTGTTTCGCAGGCAGATGATTTGAACGCATTGCTGGAACAGCTCGGCATCCATCTTGAGGTGTTTGGAGATCATACCTTTGTGTGCCGTCAGCTGCCGCTGTGGATGAAGGATGTTGAAGAAGAGGCTTTTCTCTGCGATATGATTGATATATGGGAAAAGGATAAGGAAATCAGTCTGGATAAGCTGCGGAAGCATGCAATAGCTACCATGGCATGTCACAGCTCCATACGCTTTAACCGCAGTCTTACACTGGATGAAATGAAGCGTGTCATAGAGGATTTAGCACATTGTGAGCAGCCGTTTCATTGCCCGCATGGAAGACCGACAATGATCTGTATGGAGGATAAGGCATTGATCCATGAATTTGAACGTGGATAAGCAGCAGGAGGAAACAGCCTGCAAGCATATAGCTGCTTGTAGTCGCTGCCTTTTGAAATGGCATACCTCTGGCTACAGTGAGAACGGATACTGTGAATTTTGAGGATATCTTGTGAGAGAACGGAGTTAATTATGGAAAAAGTACTGGTGATTGCAGGTCCCACAGGCGTAGGAAAAACAAGCCTTAGTGTGGAGCTGGCAAAAGCCTGTCATGGAGAGGTTATCAGCGGAGATTCCATGCAGGTTTATAAAGAAATGAGTATCGGAACAGCAAAAATAACAAAGGAGGAAATGCAGGAGGTACCGCATTATCTGATTGATTTCTGTTCCTTTACAGAGGAATACAATGTTAAAATTTTTCAGGAGAAGGCCAGAGAATACATAGCGGAAATCACCAAACATGGGCATCTTCCCATCATATGTGGAGGAACAGGGCTATATATAAAGTCCTGTCTGTATGATTATCAGTTTGTCGATCAGCCGCAGGATACGGAGTTTATGAATTTTCTGGCAGAGCGAAGTACGGATGAAATATGGGGAATGCTGTCAGTCATTGATCCAAAAGCCTGTGAGAATCTGCATCCGCATAACAGGCAGAGAATCGTTCGTGCTCTTGCGATGGCACATACCGGAGAGAAAAAAAGTGAAATCGTTGAGTCACAGGAACACCGTCCTGTTTACGATGCCTATATCATAGGACTTACAATGGATCGTTCGCGGCTGTATGAGAGAATCAATGCAAGAGTCGATACCATGATGGAACAGGGACTGCTGCAGGAAATCGAACAGCTCCATACCCTGCAGGAGGATGTCTGGAGTCTGCAAAGCTTTCAGGGAATCGGCTATAAGGAATGGAAAGCTTACATAGAGGACAGGGAATCAGTTGCCACCTGTGTGGAACGTATTAAGAAAAATTCACGTAATTTTGCGAAACGCCAGTATACATGGTTCCGCAATCAGATGCAGGTGCACTGGTATGATGTTGAAGATGAGAACTATCGCGAAAAGATTTTAGAAGATGTAAAAGCATGGATGGAGAACTGAGATGGAAACACCTTTACAGAGAATGGAGCTTCTGATTGGAGAAAACAATCTGGAAATATTAAAGCGTTCCACCGTCATGGTTGTAGGTGTCGGAGGTGTTGGCTCCTATGCTGCGGAGGCACTGGCAAGAAGTGGAGTCGGAACCCTGATTCTTGTTGATGGTGATACCGTTGCACCCAGCAATCTGAACCGTCAGATACATGCCGTCTATGCTACCATCGGTCGATCAAAAACAGAGGTTATGAAGGAACGGATAGAAAGCTATCGCAGGGACTGTACAATCATCTGCAAGGATATATTTTATAAGGAAGAGGAAAATGCAGTCCTCTTTGATAAACCGGTGGATTTCGTTATCGATGCAATTGATACCATGAGCAGTAAGCTTTCCCTAATCACATACTGCCTGAAACATAAAATACCCTTTATCAGCAGCATGGGGATGGCAAACCGTCTGGATCCGACAAAGGTGGAGTGCTGCGAGCTTATGAAAACAAGCTATGACCCTGTTGCGAAAATTATGCGAAATCTGATTCGGAAGCATCATATAAAAGGAAAGATTCCGGTTGTGTTTTCCAGCGAACAGCCCAGCGTACAAACCAAAATCATAAATGAAAACGGTGTTACCAGAAAGCAGAAAATGCCGCCTGCCAGCTCACCGTTTGTTCCGAGTGCTGCCGGTCTTGCAGCTGCTTCCTATGCTATGCGCATACTGCTTGAGAAAGGAGAACACCATGGACAATGAAACTCTGAAGGTTATTCGTAGCCGTACATCCCTGCGTACCTACGCTGCGAAACCGCTGCGTGAGGAAGAAGAAAACGCCATTATCGAGAGTGCTCTTCTTGCCCCTACTGCTGGAAATCAGATGCTGTATTCCATGATCATCATCCGTGATCAGGAAAAGAAAAAGAAGCTAAGTAAGCTTTGTGACTATCAGATGTTTATACAGGATGCCCCGCTTGTTATTGTATTTGTCGCAGATCATCACCGCTGGTTTGATTATTATCGCATGAACGGCGTAAAGAGGTATGCGGAAAAGCACGGATTATCATTTACATCACCTGCGGAGGGGGATTTAATGCTTGCGGTGGAGGATGCGATGGCTGCAGCGCAAAACAGTGTCATAGCTGCGGAATCTATGGGAATCGGTTCCTGTTATATTGGTGATATACTGGAAAATTATGAAACGGTAAAGGAACTGCTTCAGCTTCCCGATGAGACCTTCCCCATCGCAATGCTATGCTACGGACATTATAAACAAGAGCACAAAAAGGTGTTTAGAAAACGCTTTGATAGAAGGTTTGTGGTATTTGAGGATTCCTATCGGCAGCTGCAAAAAGAGGAATATGAGCAAATGTTTGCCGAGCGTGCGGAAAAGGAATTTCTGACACAGAATAAATACGCAGCGAAAAACTATGCACAGCAGTTCTATGCGAGAAAAACGGGAGCCTCCTTCAGTAAGGAAATGACTAGAAGTGTAAAGGAAGCCTTAAAGGCCTGGACAGGAAAATAACGTCTTATTGCTAACAGACTTTATTTGGAAAGGATATTATGAGACAAATAGATGTTGTCTATTCACCGATGTGTGAAGCTACAGCTGCAATGATTGAAAAGCTTCGGATCTGGCTGGAGGGCACAGACATACAAATCAATTTAATTCCGTATCATCAGCTGCCATCGGATAAAAAAAAATTGCGAAAATGTGAAAATTGCTTTATCGATGTATACGATCGTGGTCGAAAAATAGACACGGTACCGTTGCATAAGCAACAGCTGTATGCAGCCCTGCAGATTGAAAGAAATGCAGAGGATGAAGAACCTGTATTCTCAAAGTGGAATGGTTTGACAGCAGAGCAGTTTAAAAATTGTTTACATAAGGATGAAATTTCATTCATACCTATCACAAAACAAAATTATCTCAGAGAAATGTCGATGTGTCTTACCAATTATCCCTTTGGTAATCCCTCTGAGCAATATCATCAAAGCTGTATATCATTAAAATCCAAGGTGTTTTCAGAGGTATGGCAAAAGGAAGATATTGCTGGAATTTTTGCAGTTTTGGATGATAGGGTAATTGGCTTACTGGAGGTAATGTCAAGAGAGATTTTACAAAATATGGCTATATGACAGGAACAGCAGGGAATAGCGACAGCTATTTGACAATAGGCTGCTACGAGGTTGGATATGGTGTTCCTCGGGTTGAAATGCTGGATGCTCTGATGGAGAACCTGGAAAAGGTATATCCGCTCTTCCATCGGAAATACCTCGAAGGTATCGGTATTTATGAATGGAGGGATGGATTCAATCCATACCGGGTATATGAAAAATATGGGTACAGCAGAACGGAAAAATTAGCTGACAATATTATTGTAATGCCAAAGAAGCTTTGCAAGTAGTGCAATCCATAGCAGATGAGAAGAGGAACAGCTGTTAAGGATGCAGGGTACTTTGTGTCATAGTAAATATATAACATATAAGGAATCAAATTTATCAGTTTATGATATTTGATTCTTTTTATTATGTTCGCTTAATTTCTTGTTGTTATAGAAAAGCCTTATGATCACTGATTGTATCTATAAATGAATAAAAGGAATGAAGCATGCAGCAGCCTTTGAGACAGCAGAGTCAGTTTCTATTGACATATAGATAGCACTGCGATATAGTATATATAGAGGTTCGATATATAGAGATACAATGTAGTGGAGGTTATCTATGGATGAAAAAATAAGACGTGTTTATGTGCCGATGACAGAAACCGGTTTTTATATTCTGTTTTCCCTGCAGGAGGAACGCCATGGTTATCATGTAATTCAATATGTGAAAAAAATTACAGATAACGAAATCATTATAAGTGCAGGAACCTTGTATGGAACTCTTTCAAAAATGGAAAAGGATCAGCTGATCAGGTTTACAAGAGAGGAAGAAAAAAGAAAATATTATCAAATTACAGAGCTTGGCAGTACGGTACTGCAGCTGGAGCTGGCCCGTATTAACCGCTTATATATCAACAGTAAAGGAGGATGCTATCATGGAAACAAAGAGAATCTTTAGATTCTTCTCACTTGCGGAATATGGCGAAGAACAGAAGTTTCTGGAAGAAATGCATCAAAAGGGCTGGAAGCTGAAAAGCTATACGGTTTTCAGGGGGTATGTCTTTGAGAAATGCATACCGGAAAACTGGATTTATCAACTGGATTATCGTGATGAAGTAGAGGATCTGAATGCTTATATACAGCTGTTTCAGGATTGCGGCTGGGAATATGTCATGATGTTTAATTCCTTCTATTATTTTCGCAGAAAAGAGAATGGGGAAGAAAACAATTCGGAGATTTTCAGTGATCGTGAAACGCGGCGGGAATATTGTGAGTCTATTTATAAGCGAAGTGTATTTCTTACCTTGTTTTGTGCAATCATATTTTCTATTATCATAGTTCCCGGTCTGTGGAAGGCTTTGCAAATGTTTGACAGAGATCCATGGTTTCTTGTTGTATATTCTTTGATTTCCGGTATTATGCTGTTTGAACTCCTGTTTTTAATAAAATGCACGCTGAAATTATATGCGGCAAAGAAAGAGCAGGAAAGCACTTAAGGCGATGCAGTATACTTCATAATCTGTTACTTTGTGTTTACGAAAAAACCAGAGCTTATTCATAATGAATGTTCTCTGGTTTTTAATATAATTGTTTTACTTATGCCCAGGAGTATTTGTTTTACTGGTTACGTGAGATCAATCAGTATTATAATCAACAGGCTTTATGAATATGATATGCTTATATAGAATAATTTCGCTTACCGAAAATCACAGTACCCAGGCGAATCATATTCGAACCATGCTTCAAAGCAATCGGATAATCATCACTCATCCCCATGGACAGATAGCGGATCTGCTCACTGCCATATTCACTCTGCAGCTTGTGAAAGAGGATATTCATCCTTTCAAAACATTCCTCAATACGGTCACGATCCGCATCCAATGGACCAACACACATCAGTCCCTGAACATCCAGGTATTTATACTGCATGCACTGTTTTACAAAGGCAGGACATTCTTCCATATACACACCAGTCTTGTTTGCTTCTCTTGATATATTTACTTCAATCAGTACCGGCATAATTTTATCGATTTTCGCACACTGCTTTTCTATTTCCTCAGCCAGACGCAGACTGTCAAGACTTTGGATCATATCAGCGAGAGGAACAACATCCTTTACTTTATTGCGCTGTAAATGACCAATCATATGCCATTGATAGCGATCATCATATTTTTCTTTTAATTCCTGTACCTTATTTTCACCAAACACCCGACATCCGCAGGCATAGGCTTCATCAATTTCTTCTTTCGTATGTGTTTTACTTACTGCGATCAGTGTAACATGATCCGGAAGATGTTTCTGTATTTCCTGAAGTTTCTTTTTATCCATTTTGCATCACCTGTATCATATTATAGCACTATTTTGTATAGATAGAAAAGAATCTGTTGTATATGCGGGAAATGAATAAGAAATTAGATATTGAATCCCAAAATGTTAAGCTTATACGCGTCTGCAGTAAACCTTTATTTTACAGTTATTTTGTATAGGATAGGCAGTGAATGTTTACTGCAAAGAAAAATTCAATATATGAAATGGCAAAAGACATTAGGAAGAGGCGAACATCAGAGAACAGAAAAGACAGAATCTATTGACTCTGTCCATCTGGCAGGTATGCTGCCTGTATGTTGAAGGGAATGAATGAAGTTCCCTAACACTATCTTATGCAGGGACTGGTGTTTTATACGAAAATTTTGATCGATAAAGAAAAAAGAGAATGCAGGAGCAAACTTGTAATATCTTATGCATTTTTAAGTCTGTACTGTGACAATATAAAAGCCTATGCGTGTATTTTTATTATCCATGTGTATTATATCCAGTAATTATTCATCGGAACCGGTACAGATTAGACCAAAGCAATGAACTTAATAAAAAAGCTGTGAGGCTTTCCTTATGATGGAAAATTCAAAGCTTACTCCTCAGTATGAGTTCATAATTATGCCTGAAAACATATTCTGCAGCTTATCAGTACACAATGCTGTAAATAGCATGAGAAATCTCTTTGTAGTGCAATAGCTGATTATGCTATAATGATAGGGTCTAGTTAAAGGAGTGTCAGGCTATGAACAAGGGATTGTTTATCACATTTGAAGGAAATGACGGAAGCGGGAAAACAACCATCAGTAAGCTTGCATATGAAAAGCTGAAAGCGATGGGGTATCCTGTACTATATACAAGAGAACCGGGAGGCATAGATATTGCGGAACAGATTCGCAGCATCATACTGGACCCGGCCAATACGGCAATGGATGAACGCTGTGAGGCATTGCTGTATGCCGCCAGCCGCCGCCAGCATCTTATAGAAAAGGTACTGCCTGCGCTGAAGGAAGGAAAAATCGTTCTCTGCGACCGCTTCGTGGACAGCTCTCTGGTTTATCAGGGAATTGCCAGAGGTATCGGTGTTGAGGAGGTCTTTGCTATCAATCAGTTCGCAATTGAAGGGCATCTGCCAGATGCTACGGTATTTCTTTCTGTTGATTTTGAAACAGGACTGTCCCGTGTCACAAGCCGTGGCAATAAGGATCGACTGGACAATGAAAGTATGGAGTTCCATAAGCTGGTTGCACAGGGCTATGAGCTGATCAAAGACAAATTTAAGGAACGTATGCATATTGTGGATGCCAATCCGGATGTGGATACAGTTTTGAACAATACAGTAGCCTGTCTTATGGAGATTATAGAAAACCATGTTTAAAGATATTCTGAGAGAACAGCAGCCGGTGGTATATCACACTCTGCGAAATGCTCTGGAGCATAACCGTCTTGCGCATGCCTATATGTTCAGCGGTCCCAGCGGTACGCCCAAAAAAGAAACTGCATATCTGCTGGCCCAGAGTCTGGTATGCAGGGAATCAGGCTTTGCCTGTGAGGTATGTGATACGTGTGAGCGTATTGCACACAACGAATATGCCGATATGATATATCTGGATGGGACAAGTGTTTCCATTAAGAAGGACGATATTCTGAAGCTGCAGCATGCATTCGCAAAAACCGGCCTTGAAAAAACCGGAAAGAAAATATATGTGCTGGATCATGCGGAAAATGCGACACCGGATGCATTAAACTCCCTGTTGAAATTTCTGGAGGAACCGGGAAGTGATATGATTGCAATACTGATTGTGGAACAGCTGGACAGAGTTCTTCCTACCATCATATCCCGCTGTCAGAATATCCCCTTTACCCCGTTGAGCGCATCACAGTGCCATGCGGCGGTACAGGAGGATCTGGAGGCGCTGGATGCCTATCTGCTCAGCAGCATGATCCGCCAGAAGTCGGAAATTCTGGAGGCTTCGGAAAGTGAGGATTATCAGCATGCCCGCTTTTTAATGAAGGGAATGCTGGAGCGTTATCTTTCCTCACCATATGATGCTTTGCTGTTTCTGCAGTTGGAAGGCTTTCCTTCAAAACAGAAAAAGCACGGAAAGCAGGCAATGCTCTATCTGCTTGATATGCTTACTATATTCTTCCGTGACTGTCTGCGTGGCAGTCGTCGGCAATCGGATACATGGTATCAGAATATGCTGAAGGAATATCAGAAGAAAAACATGGATATGGCGGCAATTCTGCAGATTCTCATGCAGACGAAGGATACATTACTGCGTTCGGTCAACCTGCAGCTGCTCGTTGATCAGATGCTATACAGAATGAAAGAGGTGACCGAATATTCTTTGGAAATCGTGGAAACACGATAAATAAAGGATTTTAAACACCTGCAAAATCGTCATAAAATGTATAAACTAACAATAAACGAACAAATAAACTAACAAAGTGGACGCTAATTTACGCCGTCCACTTTTATTTTATTTACTTCTTCCAGAAGCTTCTCGATCCTCGCTTTTGTATAAACATCGTTGGTAATATCACCATGAGCGTGCCCCATGATGCACTTCCTGTAAAACTCATCCATACCGCATTCCTTTGCTAATGTGCTGAATGTATGCCTGCCGGAATGTGGCGTTAATGTTGGATCAAACTTCAATTTTTCCTTCATTGTGTTGTAATGTTTATCAAGCCAACCGGTATATGATATGTGATTTCCGTTAAAGGTGAAAAGATGCGGATCATCATTCTGCTGCATGAGCCGTTCAATGTACGGTAACAAGAAATCATGAATAGGTATCACTCGGTCGATACCGGCTTTCGTCTTACTACCACCAATCATATAGTGTTCATCCAGATGCACATTCGCTTTCTGCATCTTTAGCACTTCACCAGGCCGCATCCCTGTATATATGCATACAAGCTCAAATATAGCGGTATTGGTATCCTCTTGGACAAGCTGTGCAATCTGTGAATTGGTAAATATTCCTTTTGGCTTTTTCTTTGATTCATCCAGGGTGTCATGGAAATGCACAAACTTCGCTGGATTACGCAGGATGTATTCACGTTCCTCTGCGTACCGGAATATATAATTTAATACAATCTTCATGTTATTCATTTTAGAATACCCACAGCCACCCTCAGCGTACATCAGATCGTCGAAAACAGATTGCAGGTAATCTAGTTTTATTTTATCTATTGGCGTGTTATGCACAAGCTTAAAGCGGTTATATGAGGTTGTGTAATTTGTAAGACTGGATGCAGTAAGCTTCTGCAGCGCTGTATCAAGTAAATGGAACCAAATATCAGAAAATGTCGGGGCTGTCTTAATATTGGTGATATAGGTATGCTGCTTTATTTGTGACGGTGACAGATCGGCATCCGTAAGGCGTGATTCAAATAAGCTGTTTACAGTGTCAATGTTTGTTATTTTTCGTGGATCAGTCGGCAGAATGCTCTGGTTCATCATTTCATGTAAGAAAGCGATATACTTACCTTCCAGCTTTGCATTGTCTAAGACAACCTGCGGGATAAAGCCAAGCAGCTGCATATGATGCATAAGCAGTATGTTTTCGGCCTTCTCAGGCGTTTCAGCATACCCTATCGGTTTCTGTATCTGCTTCCCTTTCTCATCTCTGCCGTATGTTATAAACACACCGTAAGGGCACGAGCGTTCCCCACTTAATTTATATATACTGCCGTATCCTTTTGGCCTTCGCTTCATCACGTTCACCTTCTTTATTTTGTAAATTCATCCAGAAGCATATCAATAATTTTTTTCTGTTCATCGGTAAGCTGATTATATTTATCTTGTATAGGCGATTCTTCCCAGCCTACAATACTAGCAGGAGATACGCCTATAGCTTTAGCTAATTTCTCTATAGCTGAAAAAGGTATTTTGTCAGTAGCACCAGTAATATATCTTTGTATTGCTGATTTAGAAATATTGGTCCTATCCTGTAATTCGTATAATGTAAGACCGCTTTTTTCAACAGCATTTTTGATACATTGAGCATCTAGAATATTATCATTTGTCAATTCAGTTACCGTGGAATTAAGCGCATCAGCAAATTGTGAAATCTTGGTAAAGGATAAATCAATTTCTCCAGATTCGATTTTTGCTATCGATGATCTGGAAGTATAGCCGACTAATTCAGCGAGAACTTGCTGCGATAACCCTTTTTTAATTCTTAAATTTCTAATTTGTTTACCTATTCTTTTATTTTCTTCATTCATAAATCATCATCCTTTAGAAGGCTTTTAATCACTTTAATAATGAATTTTTTACAATCCTCATCAGGTAATAGCCGAAAGCATTTAAGTAATTCTTTTTCGTTGTAATCCAGTTGATCACTATTTTTGATATTAGTTGAATCAGTATCTAAACCTAGCAAATATTCAGGACTGATCTCAAGGGCACTCGAGAGTTTAATTATTTTATCTCTTCCAATATTTTTTATTTCACCAGTCTCCCATCTTAGAACCGTCGCCTTACTTACTCCAACCTTATCACCTATTTCTTCTAAAGTCATACGAAGATATAGTCTTCTTTGTTTAATCAAATTTTTAAATTCCATTTATAATTACTCCTTAAAGAGGATGGGATAAATTTTTCATTAGGGTAAATACGGCTTCTTTATTCCCTTCACTCATAGATCGATACATATCTATAATTTGTTTTTCCTCATACGATAAAGTGATTGATTGTGATGAAAATATATTATCAGCATTTTCAAATTGATCTATAGATATATTAAAATAATCTGCGATTTTTTGGATTTCAGCCAATGTAGGAGCATCTTCAGTACTCAGCCATGAATTTACTTGCTCGACTGATACGTCTGCAATTTTTGCAATATCATTTAAATTTAATTTATTAGCATTCATACATTTCTGAAGATTGTTTGAAAATAAATTTCGAATGTTTTTCTGCTGTTCATCCCACCCCATAAGGTAGATCGGCGTGACACCTAAAGCTTCGGATAAGGGTTCTAATACTGTGGTAGGCATATTCTCTATATCATCACTTTCATAGCGATAAATTGTTGCCCTATTCTTATTTAATATCTTTGCTAAATCATCGACAGACATATGCAATTCTTTTCTTCGTTTTTTTATTCTTTCACCAACCGTGCTCATATAAAATTCCTCCTATATCTATTATAATATTTTTTCGCAAATATGCAACAAATAAAGATGAAAATAAAATATTTTTCGCAAATTATGCGAAAATGCGTTGACATATCTTTAACATGAGTTTATTATGTAGGTGTCGCATGATATGCGAAAGGAGGTGATAAAGTGGTTGATATCTATAAACTGCGTGGAAAAATTGCAGAAAAGGGAATGTCGGTTGAAAAATTGGCTATTGTAACAGGAATTAAAAAGGATACATTATATCGAAGACTATCAGCCGAGGGTAATCCTATTACAATTAAAGAAGCTGACATTATATCCAAAGCGCTTAATTTAACAGCAACTGAAGTATTGTCAATTTTTTTTAAGCAGTATGTCGCATGATGTGCGAATGTTGGAGGTGATTACATGCAATTCAAAGAAATGTTAAGAGACAGAATGAACCATTACCATTATTCAGCGGCTGACGTCTCTAAGCTCACAGGTATCTCAGCACCGTCTGTAAATTCACATTTAAAAGGTATTATGCCGGGATGGGAGAAACGCAAAAAGTATGCGGAGGTGTTACACTTCGATTTAAACGACATCACTTATGGCGATGAGAAGGTAAACATGTCAGTGATTGAGTGCTCCAAGGCTATCGGTAAGGGGCCGGCCTTTGTTCAGCGAAGCATACTGCAGGGAAAGGCACCATTTGGGTTTGCAGTACAATTCGATGATGGACACTTTGAATACTCCATTCCGCGGCAGGCTGTTATGGACTACATGCACCAGATCGACAGGATGGAAATGTTCATGAAATTTATTGATGAACGGCTGCAAGAGAGGAAGTGACGGTATGGATTTTTTTGAAGCATTGGAAGATTTCAAAAGAAAAGAATTGGAAGCAATAAAAAAGGACAGGAAAAATGGTATTCCTGTCAGAGTTAATAGTGATTCTTATTTTGCAAAAGAAATAACATACCAGACTGTATTGATTAAACAGGTGCTTGAAAATCAAATGCAGATCAAGCAGATGCTTAATTCTCTTCTTGCAATGACAGGAGAGGTCAAAGATGAAAAAGAAATATAAAGAGCCGTTGTATGACAGATATCCTTACTTGCCTACCGTCATATCAATAGTGGCGCTGATATTATCGTTATTTGTGATTTTAATTAAAGCATACCACTAATTAAAGCGATAAAAGATAGAACAAGAGATATGATGGATATAACGACAGGGATCACAAATCTTTTTGATTCATTCAGTGTTTTTTCCAAAAAATGTTTTCCACGGTTATTCAAACGAAAATCATGCAAAACGGTACATGCCTGTCCTTCGATAATCTCACGCATTATCCAGCCTTCTAGATATCCATCTGAAAATAGATTGCACAATTCCTCGCAAGTGATTATTTCGTTTCCAGAAAATAAGTCTCTCGCGATATCTGAATATGTACAACCGAGGTGTTTCTGAATATATCTTAATATCGTCTTTGTGGATTTCATATAAATTACCTCACTTTAATTAAATTATAACAGAAAGGAAAATTACGATGAAGTGTAATATTAAGATTAAAACGATAAAGCAATATAAATGTTTGCAGCATTTGGAAGACTGGGGACTATCTACAAAAAAGCTGCACGTTGAATTGATAGCGGACAATGCTGTAAAAGTTACAGACTGTACTGGTGAAACTATGGTCGTAGAAATGACACCGGACGGTAAGTTTCTGGAGGATGGTATTCCTGCGGAGATTGCGCATGCGTAGCGAATTCCGCAGGTTACTGATCGGTATCGTATTCATTGCTCTTGGTATTTATACGACTGTATGGAGTAACGCTCAAACCGAGGAAATCGAAAGGCTGCAACTGCTGAACAGAGTAACAAACGAAGAGCTGCAGATGGTTCGGCAGGTCGTAAAAGAACAGAACGCGAAACTGCAAGAAAAGAATAAGGAAATCGCGAAGCTGGAATCACAACCAAAATGAACAGCTCTGCCTGGTGAGTTTAGGATAACATACTATGGCATGGATATAACATCAGCAACTGCAAGCGGCGCTGATCCGGAGATTGGAGTGACTATTGGTGTAGATCCTGCTGTAATACCATACGGTACTATCGTGTTAATCAATGGTAAAGAGTACGTGGCGCAGGATACCGGAGATTACACCGGAAACCATATCGACATCCTATGCGAATCAGAAGCTGCGGCAGAGCGACTAGGGACATATAACACGCAGGTATATATAAAAAAAATAATGGAAGGAGATAACGGTATGCCATTACGTATATTTTTCAAAGATTATGATGATATGGAACGGCGGATCTTCAATGGAAATCTGTATCAGTGCGTAAAGTCATATCTATCAAAACTGGTAGAAGAGGAAAGAGATGCAGTCTATGAAGAAAAGTTGAATACAAGACGTGCTATCCTTTGCTTTGAATTTCAATTTGGCGATGGAATGGTATTGAATGATGAGAGACTGGAAAAATCGTCAGAAGACGATGCGTGTATGTTACGACACATCATCATACAGGCATACGAAGAAGTAGAACAGGAAGCAAGATATGCAAAGGACGGTACACCGCAAACAATAAATCAGATGCAGAGGGAACTGATGTTGGAAATACAGGAAGCAGACAAGAGCAATGACATACGTGTCGCTTTGTGCAGCGGTTCCATCTTTATGCTGATTACAAATAAAAGGCACTATGTCGGGGCTTATAGAATCGATGAGAACATGAAATATAAGCACCAGATAAAGGTGTACGATGATATGCTCAGTGCAATCAGAAGAGTATAAAAAAAGAATGTTTAACCTGACAAGCACAACATTCTTTTTAAAGTGAGCAGTTGACTATTCAACTTACTCTTATTGTACCATAAAGCGTTTAAAATGCAAGAAAATAAAGGTATTTTGAATAGTCCTTACCAGCCTTGAAATGGATATTAACAAAACGACGGAAAAGGAAGAGGTACATGAAGAAACACAATAGACAACGAGGGCGACCGACAATGCAGCACTATCTCGACTATGACTATGAACGGGCATTTGATACACAGGCAAGTATGTTGTCAGAATCTCAAATTGAACATGCCTTAAGAAACGGAAAGATAAAAAGCGTATACGCTACAAAGTCGATCTACTCGGGAACACAGTTGGAAGTGGAAATATATCCGGAGTTTACAAGATGGAGCCAGATTCCGGTGGGGAGAAGGAAGCCGACAAAGGAGGAGATGCAGAACCTCAATGATAAGAATGCCAGAAAGCATGTGATTCGTCTCTTGAATGCAAACTTCATGAAAGGCTACTGGATAACTTTCACATATGCAAAAGAGCCAGAATCATTGGAAGAAGCATTGAAAGACATCCGCAACTTCTTCCGCCGTGTGAACGAACGTTTGAAAAAACAGGGAAAGCCCAGGGCAAAGTATTTGTACATTACAGAATGGCAGGAAGACGAAGTACGCTGCCACCATCATTTTGTAATAGATCGAGGGTTGACGATGGACGAACTCAACAAGCTGTGGAAGAAGGGCAGACGCAACGAACTACGACCAATTGATTATGACGAAGATGGAGTGACTGGAATGGCGAACTACATCACGAAGAAACCAAGAGGAAAGCGCCGTTGGAACACGAGCCGTGGAAATCTGAAACAGCCTACGATACGAAAGAACCATACCACCTTCAAGCAGAAGCATGCTAGGGCAATGAAAGAGGATTTTTCCGCGATAGAAAGGATGCTGCGCAGGGAATACAAAGGGTATGTGTTCAAGGATGCGCAGGTCTTCATCAATTCAGTGAACGCTGGTATCTACATCTACGCGCAGCTGCGGAAGTGGGACCCAGTAAAGGATGGTGATAACAGTGCATAATGAAGTGATGCGGAAATGCAGCATGTGTGGTGAGTATAAGCCGGAAAGTGGATTTCGCTTTATGAAAACGCAAAACCGGTACAATGCGTACTGTAAGCAATGCGAACGCTGGTATAACGCGAATTACAAGCGGCTCAGGCGAGAACGATAGATCAATAAAGGAGAAGAGGACATGACAGAGAAAGAATTTTTAAAAGCAGGTAAGCTGATCAAGCAGCACAACATGGATATATCGCAGATAACAAAGTGCGTGAATTTATTCCTGGAAGAATCACATGTGTGCGAACAGGAGATGGTGAACTATTTGGCTAGAACGGTGGAAATGCCGATAGAAGTGGAACAAGCATTCAAGGGTGCATTTCTGACATGCGAAAAAATCACTGTACGTGATTACAGTGATGTATATGCGCTGCTGAGAAAATATGATGCAGGAGATAAAGGGTTGTTACTTTATCTGGATACTGGCGCAATGATGCCGGCTGACGATATGATCAATTACCTATCATCTGCAGGCTATGAGCTGATTATAAGACCTAAAAGGACGAAGGCAGCAGCTGGTCAGTTATCAGCGAGAGATTGCGGGGTGGAGCTATGAGACTTTCCAGCGATTTTTTTAACGCCAAGTATGCTATGGAGTATAACCGTGTAATGGCTGTAGCGGCCGCAGAAGTTATCGTCATTCACAGCACAGATCAAGCTGGAATGGGATTTATATGCAAATACAGAGCAACAGGACTATCGGGAGATATGGATTTCACGGTTTCAAAACGTGATTACCTAACAATCGCCAAGCTCGGTGAATTCGATTTAACAGTAAAAAGTAAGAAGATAACTGTTAAGTCAAGTAAAGCAAAATTCGTTTTGACAGATATGGTGGATATACATGTGGAAGAACCAGAAACAGGAGATATGGAGAGCTTATCAATCACACCTGCAGAAATAACAGATGGGAAAGAATTTATCGGATACGACAAAACAAAAGTGCAGATGAATGGTGTCACAGTATTTCCAGAAGGCATCATTGCCGCAGACGGAGCGTCATTTTATATAAAATACAAAAGATCAGGTTTGAAAGGTAAAATCAATATTCCGAAAGAAAGTTTACAGTATCTGGAAGAAGATGCAGTAGCTGCTACGGACGGAAGAGTGGCGGTGTTTGCAAATGGAAATCGGATGTTTTACACGTCTTTGATAGCAACCGCTCTATACGATCCGACGAAAGACGAACATAAAGAGCCGCTAGTAACGTTAAAGCTGAATATATCAGAGCTACTTGCCGCAATCGACATGGTAAAGGGATATACAAAAGCGGTGAAGCTGCAGATGAAAGATGGCGTCCTGCATGTTAAAAGCTCACCAAAACCGGGAGAAGAAGATCATGAAATAGATATTGTGGTGGAAGTGCAGGAGTATCACGGGAAGGCGCTGTGTATGCGTATGGATGCAGACAGACTGAAAAAAGCGATTCGCGGAACTGAAAGTGGAATCATTGGGTTTACAAAAACGAACGTAGTGACACATGACGAAAAAGAAGATGTGTATAAGATTGCGATGTTATATGCAAGTAAAGATACGGAGGTAGTGGCATGAGTTTAATGGATATGTTAAAGGTGGAAGAACCGGAAGTAAAGGAAAAGAAAGCAGTTAAACCGAAGCTGAAAAAGGAAGTTACTGAGAAAACGCAGCAACCCGCAGAAGGGAAAGCCGAGCAACCGAAAGCCAAAGGGACGGAGAAGGAAGCATCCGGAAAGAAATATACGTTCCCGTTCATCCTTTGGATGGACCGTCAGCAGCAGGATGTATCACACATTTTTGAGGTAGGAAAAGAATACAGTGAAAGCGAAATTTCAAACCTTATGCTGGAGCATGGGGATTATGATTTCGGTGGAAAAGTTAATTATGATTATCTTCCGGACAAGAACGTTCTGGCTGTCTCCTTCCAGAAACATTCGAAAGGTTGATCATGAACTATGTATTTGTTGTCGTGGGAGTTGGTGGGACCGGCTCCCTTGTGGCGAGGGACCTGCCGAAAATTATTATGGATTCCGGAAGCAAGATGGTAGTCATAGATGGCGACGTGGTTGAGGAGAAAAACATGAAGCGTCAGGCATACCAGAGCCACGATATAGGCGATAACAAAGCGATAGCATTATCACGGAAGATAAATACCTTTTACGGAGACATATGCGAAGCAATTGACGGATATGTTACAAAGAACGAGATTGTTGAATTGCTGAAATCAAAATATAAAGGATGCCCGCCGGTCCTGATCGGATGTGTGGATAACGATAATACGAGAGTATTGTTGGAACAGACGTTCCAGCAGCTTCATGAATGTGTATATATAGACTCGGCGAACAGTGAATATGATGGAAATGTCTATGTTGCTTTAAAATATCACACCGGCAAAACAGAAGGAAAGTTGCGTAGCCAGACATACCAGCTGAAAGATGATGTACATCCGACAGAAAAAAACTGTGAGGAACAGACAGCTGCCGGAAACATGCAGTATATGATCACGAATCTGAAAATGGCTACCGCTGTACTGGAGCATATTTATCTATTGGGGCAGGGAAAAGTGAAACGAGGTGTTACCGTTGTACGAAGATTTGAGGAAGTACATACAGATCCAGAAGCAGGAGCTTAAACATGGATCATATGGATGGACGATTAAAGAAATGTGTGAGTACTGCAAAGATGAAGAACTGGTAAATGAGTTGCTGCAAGGATTCAAAAACATAGAATATTTGGGTTATTGCCAGGACGATATGAATATGTTTAGCGGTATGTTGGACGATATTCATATTTCGGATGCACTCGGGATAGAAGACAGCATAATGCTGAAAATTATGATTGGCTGCCTTACAGATGAATTCATTCTGGAAACCGATAATAGTGGATACCTTACACAGTTCGCAAGATATACACGGCTAGGGCGGCAGCTGTATGGACGTAAACAAAATATTTTAACCGAATACACAGAAAAAAACTGGCCCGATTTTTCGGAATTATGGGCATATATGCCGGATGGATATCGGAAAATGACAGATGCGGAAGTGATAGAAAAATGGAATTCAGAGGAATTCTGGTCTGATTTTGATGAAATAAATGCACGTACTGGAATTTTGATAGTAGACGAAAACATGCGTAATATAGACGAATTAGAAGTACTGATCGAAAGGTTTGCATTTGAAGAGATCGTACCTGGAATGTATTTCAGCGGAGTAAAATATTGGGCAGAGAGTTATGCAGATATAGAGGTTTACAACAGCATCGAAGAAGAATTCCGGATGGATTTTCTGAATATGTTGCAAGCTCAGAAAAAAGTACGCACATTAGAGCCTGATCTGTTTATAGGAATGAATCAAGACGGCACAAAAAATATCGCAACAAAGCTTCGCGAAAATATGAATGTATGTGATACACGAAGAGAGGTACTGCTGTAATGGAAGAAATGATTATAAGATTAACTGACCGTAGCAATGATGCTGAAATACTGGTGCATGACTGCGTAAAAGACAAGGATATTTTTAAAGCAGTTAGTATAAAGGATCTTGTTTGCAAAATGAAAAAGACGTTTCCTGAAGCTACAGATATCGATAATTACAAAGAAGATATGATAACGATAGACGAAGACGTCATTGCTGTGTCACCGAAGTGTATCGTTGTCAAACAGCCAGAGCATAAAGAAATTGTAATGTATGCAGGAAAAGCGTTTGAAATAAATTATCCGAATTCTATCTATGCAATAAAGCATAGTGAACAGAAGGTGAAGGATATCGTGGCATATTGTTATAAAAAGTTAGAAGGCATGCAGACGCAGTTATACCGGCATGCAATGCCAAATATGTTTTATGACGATAAAATCTGTATGGGAACCGCAGATAGAAAAATCGAACCAAAGAATTATAAAGTGGCGTTGAATCGCATACTGTACACACAGTTTACACATGCGAAACCGGATAATATAAAAGGATTCGAAGGAACATCAGATTACTTCCGATATCTGCAGGAACATGAGTTTCCGTATGACAGATTATATAATGCTAATAAAACATTAAAACAAATGGTGAAGGAATTATGAACTATCTTGAATTTATTCGAAGTAAGATCGAGCAGGCGCCGGTTTCCGGATTTGATATAGATACCGGAGAGCTGCATCATGTCTTGCTGCCGCATCAGAGGGATATCGTTAAATGGCTGGTAAAAGGTGGTCGGCGGGCGTTGTTTGCGTCATTTGGGCTTGGCAAAACGATAATGGAGTTGGAGTATTGCAGGATCATAACGCAACACGAGCATGGAAAAGCATTGCTCATTATGCCACTGGGCGTAAAACAGGAATTTGTACATGATGCAGTGCAGCTGCTCGATATGAACAGACCAACATACGTTACCTGCATGCAGGATATCAGGGTCTGCGATAACGATATCATGATCACGAATTATGAGCGTGTCAGGGATGGAGATATAGACCCATCATATTTCGTGGCAGTGTCACTGGATGAAGCTTCTGTACTACGTTCATTCGGATCAAAGGTATATCAGACGTTTATCGACAAATTCAAGGGTGTGAAATACAAGATTGTCGCAACAGCAACACCATCGCCAAACAGGTACAAAGAGTTGATACATTACGCCGGCTTTTTGGAGATTATGGATACCGGACAGGCTCTTACACGATTCTTCAAACGTGACAGCACGAAAGCAAATAATCTGACACTGCTACCAGCTCAGGAGGATGAGTTCTGGATGTGGATGTCTAGCTGGGCAATATTTGTCACAAAGCCGTCGGACATTGATCCGCAGTACAGCGATGCCGGTTACGACCTGCCGG
>OBYP01000552.1_pt1 | contig 32138 bp, 26 predicted proteins | sample 1501461 | NCBI WGS metagenome assembly OBYP01 (sample SAMEA2580201, study PRJEB22360) | human gut metagenome | biome: human gut; feature: human-associated habitat; material: faeces | place: Denmark | collected 2008/2010 | reverse complement strand
CCTCATCGGGTCAAGGGTGAAACGCCTTGCCCAGGGAAAGTTGATGCCTGCGTCAACTTGTACTGGGTATTACCTGACGCAAAACTTCGCAGGTCTGGCGGCTTTGCCGCCCTCCCCAGCCCAGAACATCTTTGCAGGAAGGAGGAAAAATGTTTGAAATTAACAAGACACAATGGACGATCTGGGAAGCATGGCACTTACAATCCCCGGCACAATGACCGTCGGTTCGATGTAGAAAATAGCGAACACATTGACGCTGAGCGTGCCAGACAAAATGTGTACTGGGACTGTTACCGGGGCTTTACCACCCACGACTTTCGGGAAAACCCAGAGCAGCCGGATTTCAGCTTTGAGGAAATTGAACGGATGTATTACTACGAGCATTATGCCGACCATGTCAATGCTCAGAATGCCCGGAACGAGAAAACCCGGCACATTGAGCGCAACCGCACTGTGGATGATCTTTTGAAAAATAACAAGACCTGTCCAGAAGAAAGCATCTACCAGATCGGCACAATGGAAGAATCCGTTCTACCGGAGACTTTAGCGCTCATTGTCAGTGAATTTTATGAGGAATTTGAAAATCGTTTCGGTTCCCATATCCACATTTTAGACTGGGCGCTCCATCTGGATGAAGGGACTCCGCACATCCATGAGCGCCATGTATTTGACTGTGAAAATCGGTATGGAGAGCTGTGCCCCCAGCAGGAAAAGGCATTGGAGGAACTGGGTATCCCTCTCCCTAAACCGGAACAGCCAAAAGGGAAACACAATAACCGGAAACAGACTTTTGATGCAGTCTGTCGGACAATATTATTTGACATTGCCAAACGGCATGGGCTGCATCTGGAACAGGAGCCGTCCTATGGTGGGCGTGAGTATCTGGAAAAGCAGGATTATATCCTGATGAAGCAGAAAGAAAAACTTGCCCAGCAGGAGCAGAAGCTGGAGAAACTGACTCTGAAAATTGAGGATGTGGACAGCCTGATTGATGAGGTATCCAGCGTTGCCTATGACAAGGCGGTGGAACTGGTAACAGACGAGGTAAAGACCATGACCCATCAGGAAGATATTGAGATGATCGAGGACACCAAGGTATGGCTGCAATCCCCGGAACGAAAAGTGCCCCAAAAGGAACGGGACTATGCGGTGGCAAGGCTGGATGGAATCATTAAAAAAATCAGAAAAACCATGCAGTCCACATTGGAAAAAGTGAAGTCCACACTGCTTCATGCGGATAAGAAGAAAGCTGTCACAGAAGAAATCAAGAGACAGGCAAAGCCTTCTATTCTGGAATCTCTGCACCGGGGAATGGAGGAACAGAGAAAAAGGGACAGCGAAAGGCAAACACAGAAAAAGCAGAAAAAACAGGATATGGAATTGTGAGGCATCTGATTTTCTATGGAAACCGGATGCCTTTTGCATTGTTTGGAGGTGGAAGAAACGAATGTATTTGAAGCAGTAAAACAGTCTGTTACCACAAGGCAGGCTGCTTTGATTTATGGAATTTCAGTAGGACGCAACGGGATGGCTTGTTGCCCGTTTCACGATGACAGGCATCCCAGCATGAAGGTGGACAGACGGTTCCATTGTTTTGCCTGTCAGGCAGATGGAGATGTGATTGATTTCACTTCCCGTCTTTTTGGACTAAGCAGTAAAGAAGCTGCCTTAAAGCTGGCAGAGGACTTCTCAATCAGCTTTGACCGCAAAGGCCACGATCCGCCACAAAAGAGAGTAATCAAAAGAAAAATCAGCGAGGAAATGCGATACCGGCAGGCAGAGCAGAAATGCTTTCGGGTGCTGTGCGACTACCTGCGTTTGCTGGAACGATGGAAAGAAGAATATGCGCCCAAACAACCGGAGGATGACTGGAATCCTTTGTTTGTGGAGGCTCTGCACAGGCAGCCATATATCGAATATCTGTTGGATCTTCTTCTGTCTGACAGCATAGAAGAACGAGCTTTTGTAGTTGCTGAGTATGGAAAAGAGGTGAGGAAAATTGAACAGCGAATATCAGAGTTTATCGCCAGCCACCCAGCAGGCTGTGATGAGCGTAGCCGAAGCCATAGCGCCGGAACAGAGCGTTGATGAGGTGCGGCAGAGCCTTTCTGTTACCGACAAGGGAAAAACAGCCAACACCATCGACAACTGCCGGATTGTGTTCTGCTGCGATCCACTCCTGCGGGATGCCATCCGGCTTAATCTCCTGACAGACCGGGTAGACATTGTACAGGACTTGGGCTGGCGCAGGAATACCAGCGCTCTGACGGATACTGATGTGAAATATCTTCTCCTCTATTTTGAGAGAAACTATGAGCTGACCAGTGAGAAAAAGATCACGGCTGCCCTTTCTATCGTAGCAAACGAAAATTGTTACCACCCAATTCAAGATGTGCTGAACAGCCTTGTCTGGGACGGTACACCACGCATCCGATCCTGTCTGCACCATTTTCTTGGTGCTGATGAAAGTGACTATGTGGAAGAAATGCTGAAACATTTCCTGCTGGGGGCTATACGCCGGGTATTCCGTCCCGGTTCCAAATATGAGGAAATGCTTTGTTTGGTGGGCGGTCAGGGTGCCGGGAAGTCCACTTTCTTCCGACTGCTGGCGATCCGGGACGAATGGTTCTCTGATGACCTGAAGAAGTTGGATGACGACCGGGTATTCCAAAAGCTGCAAGGTCACTGGATCATTGAGATGTCAGAGATGCTTGCCACCAGCAGCGCAAAGAGCATTGAAGAAATCCGTTCCTTTATTAGCCGACAAAAGGAAACCTACCGGACACCTTATGAATCTCAGCCTAAAGACCGGCTTCGGCAGTGTGTGTTCGGTGGTTCCTCGAATACGCTGGACTTTCTGCCGCTGGATCGAGCCGGGAACCGGCGCTTTCTCCCAATCATGATTTACCCGGAGAATGCAGAGGTTCACATTTTGGAGGACGAGGACGCTTCCAGAGCGTATCTGTTGCAGGTATGGGCAGAAGCTATGAGCATTTACCACAGCGGCAAATATTCCATGAAATTCAGCAAGTCCATCCAGCGTCAACTGGTGGAGGTGCAGAAAGACTTCATGCCGGAGGACACCGAAGCCGGACAGATACAGGGATTTCTGGAACACTACACCGGAAACATGGTCTGCTCAAAACAGCTGTTCAAGGAGGCGCTGGGACATACCTTTGATGAGCCGAAGCGGTGGCAGCTCCACAATATCAATGAGATCATGAACACGGTCGTGACCGGTTGGAAGCCTTTTTCCAATCCCCGGATGTTTGCCGGATATGGCAGACAAAAGGGCTGGGAACGGGACACTTCCGGCAACGAACTACCCAGCAACGAAGGTGGATTTGTAGAACTGAGTGAAGAAGAATGCCGTCAGCTGGAACTTCCGCAGGAGTGGATCGCCTGACAAGGACGGTCTGTTGCCGGGATGGTTGCCGGTTGGTTGCCGGGTTCGTTGCTGATAAATTTATGGTTTTGATATAGAAAAAGCCCGCAAGTAAAGGCTTTTTATGATCTATCTATGTTTTCGGCAACGAAAGCAACGAGATTTTATAAGAAAATTTGAAAAGTAAGAAATCAGGGTCAGACGACAGTTTACAGGTTTTTTGATGTCCGTTGCCGGACTTCGTTGCCGCAGCCACCGTCTGATCCCCTATTCTATGGAGGTAGCCTATGGAGAAAAACAAGAAGCAGAATAAAAAAGTCCAGTTTGTAGTGGTTCGTGAGTTTTCTGGGGACAAAACCATGCGAGAAGCCTTTGAGCAGCTGATCGAGCGTCAGACCTGCGAACACTTCGAGGAATGGTTGGAGCATCGGGAAATGGCACAGAAAGCGGCGTAAAGCAGTTGAATCATGGACAGGGACATGGTATTATAATGGTATCGTGTCCCTGTTCATAGAAGGAGAACACTATGAGCAGGAAAAAACAAGTTAATCAGAAAATCACGGCTCTTTATTGTCGTATCTCTCTGGAGGATGGCGGCGATAATGAGAGCATGAGCATCAGCAACCAGAAACTTATGCTCCGGGACTTTGCCGAAAAAAACGGAATGTTCCAGTATGAGTATTATGTGGATGACGGTTATACAGGCCGAAATTTCAACCGCCCTTCTTTTCAGCGCATGATTGCCGATATTGAGGCGGGAAAGATCGGCTGCGTTATCACCAAAGACCTGTCCAGACTGGGCAGGAATTATATCGAAGCTGGCAGCTATATCGAAATCTTTTTCCCAAAACACAATGTACGCTATATTGCCATTATAGACGGAGTGGACAGCCTGACCCGTCAGGAAATGGACATTACGCCGTTTAAGAATATCCTGAACGATATGTACAGCCGGGATATTTCCAAAAAGGTGCTGGCAGGGCGTATGACCCGTTCCCGGCAGGGGAAGTTTTGTGGTGGGCAGCCGCCCCTCGGTTTGATGCGTGACCCGGAGGATAAGGGACATTTGATCCGTGACCCTGAGACAGCACCGGTAATCCGAAAAATCTATGATATGGCGCTGGATGGCTGGGGATGTATGCGGATTGCAAAGCAGCTCATGGATGATAAAGTCCCGATCACCAGAGTAAAAAGCAACACAGAATGTGATGTAAATTACTATTCATGGGGAAGTGCAAGAATCAGCCATATCCTACGGAATCCCTTTTATAAGGGCGCACATCTGGTCTGCCGGACACATCAGAAAGGGATTCGTTCCAACACCTATGACATTATCCCTCGTGAGGACTGGGAAATTATCGAGGATTGCCATGAAGCAATCATCTCCCCGGAAGAATGGGAGCAGGTGCAGGAAATCATTGACCGCAGACCAACCATTATGAAGGGCAACTCCTGCCCCTTTTATAACCTGTTCCACGGTATCATTTATTGTGCGACTTGCGGAAAGTCCATGCAGGTGCGGTATGAAAAGGTTGGCAGAACTGGAAAGAACCGTTTTACCGGCGAACAGCGGGAACCGATTGATAAGGCGTATTATATCTGCCAGACCTACAACAGGCTGGGCAAGAACGCCTGTACCAGCCACAAGATCGAAGCCAGAGATTTATACAACCTTGTGCTGAAAGATATTCAGGAACTGGCAAAGACTGCGCTCAAAGATGCCGATGCTTTTTATCAGCGGCTGAGTAGCCGGATGGAGCGCCGGTATCTTCTGGATGCCTCCCAGACACAGAAGGAATGTCAACGACTGGAAAGCAGGAATCGTGAAATTGATGAGATGTTCCTGAGCCTATATACCGATAAGGCAAAAGGAATCCTGACTGAGCAGCGTTTTATGAAGCTGACAGCAACACTGGAACAAGAGCAGGAAGCCAACCAGAAGCGCCTGCAAGACCTACTGTTGATGATGCGCCACTCTGACGAACAGGAAAATGAAGTCCGCACCTTCATCAAAGAAATCCGGTGCTATGCAGCCATTGAAGAACTGGATGAAGCGGTGCTGAACCGGCTCATCGGCAAAATTCTGGTGGGAGAAGTCAAAAAGATTGATGGACAGAAAGTACAGGAAGTCAGAATCGTTTATAACTTTGTCGGGGAAATCCCGAAAATGACAGCATAATTAAGAAAACCCCTATCTCTCTATCAATGAGAGATAGGGGGTTATCAAGTTTTACATAAGATTACATTACCAGTGAGCATACAATGAGCAGATGTTTTTTATTGCCTTTCAAGTATAGATACGTTAAAATATACTTATTAAGCATGATGAATTTAGGAGGTACCTTTCGTGGAAATCAGGGTTCTTCGTTATTTCTTGACCGTAGTAAGGGAAGAAAGCATTACAAAAGCCTCAGAAGTTTTACATATCACGCAGCCGACACTTTCCCGTCAGCTTGCACAGATGGAGGAAGATATTGGTGTAAAGCTGTTTGATAGAGGAACACGGAAAATTAAATTGACAAATGAAGGGATACTTCTTCGTCGTCGTGCGGAAGAAATTTTGCAGCTTGTAGATAAGACAGAAAAAGAATTAGTGGAGCAAGAGGAACAGGTAGAAGGTAAAATTTCCATTGGGTGTGGAGAAATTGCAGCTGTACAACTTCTTCCTAAAATAATTGAGTCCTTTCGTCAGAAATATCCCCGTGTTACTTTTGACATTTTTACAGCCACAGCAGATTTGGTAAAGGAACAAATGGAGAAGGGGCTACTGGATATTGGTTTGCTTCTTGAGCCGATTGATATGGAAAAATATGAATTTATTCGCTTGAATATAAGGGAAAAATGGGTGGTTCTGATGAGATCGGATGATTCACTCTCCAAGAAAGAAACGGTAACAGCAAAAGATTTGTCTGTACTGCCCTTGATTCTTCCAAGGCGTATGAATGTGCAGAGTGAGTTGGCAAGTTGGTTTGGCAACTACTATGAGAAACTGAATATTGTTTTTACCAGCAATTTAAGTACGAACAGTGCAATTATGGTGAATGGAGGCTTGGCATATTCATTGGTGATTGAAGGGGCTGTACCCTTCTGGGATCAATCAAAGGTTACATTCAGACCGCTTGATCCGCCACTTACAGCAACAAGTGTATTAGCATGGAAACGTGGTCAGCCGTTTAGCTTAGCAACCACAAAATTCATCAAACATATTCAATGCTTTTTAGGCATTGATAAGCCATAAAAACTAGGTATTTGATATAATATAAGCGAAAAATTATAATGTAGGTGTAGAGATGAAGCAGGTAGTTTCAATTTCGACACCTACATTTTTTATTTAGGAGGGAGAGCCATTTCATGAAACCGGATTATGAGTCCCTTATAAACGCCGGATTAAGCAAAGAAGAAATCGCAAAAATCTCAGGGTGTGAAGATCAAGAAATGCAGATAAGGATGTTGCGAAAATATCGGTACAAATTGCTTGATGAGGTACATGAAAAGCAGCAGTCACTTGATGCAATCGATTATATGATCTGTAAAATAAAAGAGCAATAATGAAAGCGAGGAGGTAGTTTATGAAAAAAATTTATCTATTCTGTTTGTTTTTTTCTCTGCTTTTTATGCTGACTGCTTGCAGCAGTAGCGCAGATCCATCGCAGGAGAGCAGTGGACAAACCACAAGTCCATCTTCTAAGCAAGATAGCGTTTCAGTGTCTAATGCAGTTTTAGAATCTGAAAGCACAGAAAGCGAACAATCGGCCAACAACACTTTAATCGTCTATTTCTCACGCTGGGGTAATACAGAATACCCCTCCGATGTGGATGCTACAACTTCTGCAAGCATTGTGGTAGAGAATGATCTCCGTTACGGAACAACGGAGTATGTTGCCAATATGATAGCGGAGAATGTGGGCGGAGATCTGCACCGGATTGAAACGGTTACTCCTTATACGGCAGATTTTGATGAATTGCGGGATGTAAACCATGATGAAATGAGTAGTAATTATTTGCCGGAGCTTAAAGAAAGCAATCTGGATATTTCCGCTTACGATACGGTATTTATTGGCTATCCCGTATGGGCAACAGATGTTCCGCAGGCAGTGCTATCTTTTTTGAAGGAGTATGATTTAAGTGGGAAAACAGTTATCCCATTTTGTACCCATGATGGCTATGGTGAAGGTAACAGTTATCAGACTATTGCAGAAGCAAGCCATGCAGCAGTTTCTTTAGAGGGTATTGCGATTGAAGCAAAAGATGTTCCAAATGCACAGGATACCGTTTCATCATGGCTTGCAGATATAGGAATATCTAAATCTGAAGTACAAACAGGAACTCCTATCAAGATTACGGTTGGTGAAGTTAGTTTAGATGGAGTCCTATACGATACAGAACTGGCAGAAGAAATCAAAACATATTTTCCGTTGACAATTTCCATGGTGGATTACGGTGGCAGAGAATACTATGGAGGAGTTGATTTCTATCCGGATCATTTGGAAGGAGGTCAGAAGAATTTTGAGAATGGTGATATTACCTATTGCGAGGCACACCATAACATGGCCATTTTCTATGCACAGACAGACGACCCGATTCTTTCGGTAGATGTTATCCCTATTGGCAGAGTCACTTCTGATCTTTCTGTATTTAACAATCTTGACAGTCAAGAGAAAGTCATCTTCTCTCTTGCAGAATAAAAAACGGAGGTATTTATGATGAAAAAAACAATCGCTATTTTACTTTCTTTGGTTATGATTTTGGGACTTGCAGCTTGTGGAAACTCTGCAAGCCAGACAGAGCAGCCGTCTACAGAAGATACTTCTGTGGAAAGCAAAGCTGATACTGAATCTGCGGAAAACGGTACAGATATGGAGAATACGGACAATCAGGATGTACAGAATCATAAAGCTTTGGTTGCCTACTTTTCTGCAACGGGGACTACAAAGGGCGTGGCAGAGCATATCGCAAACGGTCTGAATGCGGATATTTATGAGATTGTTCCGGAAGAACCTTACACCGATGCAGATCTTGACTACAATGATAATAACAGCCGCACTACCATTGAGATGAATGATCCGGATGCCCGTCCTGCTATCTCCGGCAGTGTGGAGAATATGGAACAATATGATATTGTATTCATCGGATACCCTATCTGGTGGGGAGAAGCACCGAGAATTGTCAGCACTTTCGTGGAGAGCTATGACTTTTCCGGTAAAACCATTGTACCTTTCTGTACATCCGGAGGAAGTGGTATGGGCTCCAGTGCAGCCAACCTGGAACAGCTTACAACCGGAGCACAGTGGCTTTCTGGTGAACGCCTAAGCGGAAGTGATTCCCAAGATGAAGTGATGGAATGGGTAAACGGTCTTGGCTTGAATTTTGAAGAATAACCAGAATATCAGATATGGACACAGGAAGGAGGAGATGCTATTTGAAGGCAAAAATGAAAATTAAAATGGGAATTGACTTCCTGATGACAGCGCTGTTACTTTGTCTGATGGCTTATCAAGTCACCGGACAGAAGCTTCATGAGTGGTTTGGAACAGGGATGCTTGTACTGTTTTTGCTACATAACATTCTGAACATCCGGTGGTATGGTAGCCTGTTCAAAGGGAAATATACCCTGCTGCGGACAATGCAGACACTCATCAATATCAGTGTCCTTATCTCTATGCTATGTTTGGGGTTCAGTGGAATTGTGTTGTCCCGTCACATTTTTGCGAGATTACCCATTCAAGGACCGATGGCAACAGCGAGAACCATGCACCTGGCGGCATCTTATTGGGGATTTGTGCTGATGAGTATTCATTTAGGATTTCATTGGAGCATGGTTCTTGGACTGTTCCGCAGACTTTGTAACAGAAAGAAAACCCCTGCTGCATTTGTATGGCTGATGTGTTTTATAGCAATTTTTATTGCGGGGTATGGAGCGTACTGTTTCCATAAGGAAAACATTCTCTCCTATATGTTCCTTAAACAGGAGTTTGTGTTTTTTGATTTTGAACAGAGTGCAGTTTCTGTATTTGCAGGGTATATCACCATGATGGGACTATGGGTCTTTATCGGCTTTTACATAGTGAAAGGACTCAGAAAGATAACCTCACAGAGCAGGAGAAAAGAATAAATTGTAAAATCTTAGTGGAGGAAAAGGCATGAATCAGCAAACAACTCTGTTTTCAAACGAGAAGTTGATGGCTATGATTATTCCCCTGTTTTTAGAGCAGCTGTTGATAATGCTTGTAGGGATGGCGGACACACTGGTGGTCAGCTACGCAGGAGAAGCGGCAGTATCCGGTGTTTCACTGGTAAATCAGTTCAATACTATTTTTATTTATCTGTTTACAGCATTGGCATCTGGAGGGGCGGTTGTGATCAGCCAGTATATTGGTAGAAAGAAAAATGATGACGCTGGAGAATCCGCCAGCCAGCTTCTATCATTCTCTACGATTTTTTCCATACTGATTGCAGTGATAGTTCTGATTGGAAATGAAGGGATGCTTCGTCTGATGTTCGGTAAAGTGGAAGATTCTGTGATGCACTCTTGTATTACATACCTTAGGATTTCTGCATATTCCTATCCGGCATTGGCAGTTTACAATGCTGGCGCTGCCCTTTTTCGCAGTATTGGAAAAACCAGTGTGACCATGTATTTGTCGGTAATTTCCAATATCATCAATGTTATTGGAAATCTCATTGGTGTATTTGTTTTGCGTGCAGGTGTTGCAGGTGTTGCATACCCTTCACTGATCGCTCGGACATTTTCAGCCGTGATGATTACAGTACTTTGTTTTCAGAGAAAAAATGAAGTGTTCTATCGCTGCAAGTGGATTTTTCGGTGGAATGTGGATTTCATGAAACAAATTCTAAAAATTGCTATTCCAAATGGGATGGAAAACGGTGTGTTCCAGTTAGTTAAAGTAGCATTAAGCGGTATCGTTGCACTTTTTGGAACATATCAGATTGCTGCAAATGGTGTTGCACAAAGTATCTGGTCGTTGGCTGCGCTGGCGGGAGTCGCTATGGATCCCGTATTTATAACGGTCATTGGACAGTGTATGGGAAATGGGGATGCAGATGCTGCGGAGCATTATTTTAAGAGATTGACAAGAATCACATTGCTGATTTCATCGGCATGGAATCTTTTAATTTTTCTTCTGATTCCATTCTTTATGAAATTTTATGCTTTGCAGCCGGAGACCAAACGGCTTGTAATCTGGCTGGTTTTAATCCATAACGTGTTTAATGCAGCAGCATATCCCTTTTCCGGTGCGCTTAGTAATGGGCTGCGTGCAGCGGGTGATGTGAAATTTACCATGTATGTTTCGGTTATATCTACAATAGCAGTGCGTCTGCTTTTATCATGGCTCTTGGGAATTGTTTTGAAAATGGGCGTGATCGGGATTGCTATTGCAATGGTTTGTGACTGGAGCATTCGGGCGGTCATTTTCTTCTGGAGGCAGAAGTCAGGGAAATGGAAAACATTTCAGGTGATATAGATTCATTTATAATAAGTTATTCATACATAATTTACGGAGGTAATTACTATGAGCAAGAAAATTTTGGTAGCCTATTTTTCAGCAAGCGGCGTGACTGCAAAGGCAGCGTGGAAACTTTCGGAAGCGGCAGGCGCAGACCTGTATGAGATTAAGCCAAAGGTACCGTACAGCAGTGCCGATTTGAACTGGACAAATAAAAAAAGCCGCAGCAGTGTGGAGATGAACGATCCGATATTCCGTCCTGAAATTGCCGGGAAGCTGGAAGGTATGGATCAGTATGATCTGGTGTTTGTCGGATTCCCTATCTGGTGGTATGTTGCCCCAACGATTATTAATACTTTTTTGGAGAGTTATGATTTCTCAGGTAAAACCATCGTTCCTTTTGCTACTTCTGGCGGCAGCGGCATGGGAAACACAAATGAAAAACTTGCACCGAGCTGTCCAGGCGCTATCCTGATGAAAGGAAAAATGCTGAATGGCTTGTTGTCTCAGGAAGAATTGAAAGCATGGGTAAAAAGTCTGTGAGAAGGTGGAATGTCGGATTTTTGCTGCTTCTCATGATGTGTTTCTTTGCCGCTTGTGGTTCGCAAAAATCCAGCGATCTTTCAATGTCGGAAACAAACTCTACAGAAAATGCGACAGAATCAAAATCTGTTGACAACATAGATGGACAGCAGATTTCGGAAGAAAACAGAATACTGATTGCTTATTTTACATGGTCAGAAAATGTTGCAGACACTTCAGGAGTTGATGCCACTGCATCAGCCAGTGTACAGCCTCCGGGAAATGTTGCACAGATGGCAGCATGGATTCAGCAGGAAGTTGGAGGAGAACTGTTTTCAATCAAGGTGGAAGAACCATATCCGGCAGATTATGATGCTTGTCTTGAACGGGCGGCGGATGAAAAAGCGGAAAATGCAAGACCAAAGCTGACGGAAAAGGTTTCTGATATTTCAGAGTACGATACGGTGTTTTTAGGCTACCCAAACTGGTGGTACAGCGCACCGATGGCTGTTTTTTCTTTCCTGGAAGAAAATGATCTTAGAGGAAAGAAGGTTGTGCTGTTCTGCTCCCATGGAACAGGAGGACTTGCGTCAAGCGTGAAAGATATTTCTGACGTACTTTCAAATAGTCAGATTGAAAGTAATGTGCTGGGTGTGTACCGTGATGATATATCACAGTCGCAGAAAACAATACAAAATTGGTTGAATGAAATCGGCTATTAAAAGGAGAAACTATTTATGCAATACCGAAAACTGCCGAGGGGAACGGAACAGATCAGCGTTCTTGGAATCGGTACCAGTTCCATTCAGGCATCAAGTGAAAAAGAAATCGAAAAAATAATAACTGTCGCTATGGAAAATGGAATTAACTATTTTGATATGGCTTCGTCGGAAGCAAAACCCTTTGCCGCCTATGGGCGGGCTATAAAAGGGATGCGGGATAAGGCATATTTCCAGATTCATTTTGGAGCAAATTATGAAACAGGAATGTATGGCTGGACAACGAACCTGGATACCATCAAACGTTCTATTGACTGGCAACTAAAAGCGCTGCAAACCGATTATATTGACTTTGGCTTCCTTCACTGCATTGATGAATCAGTGGATCTGCATGAAGTGGATAGAAGTGGAATCATTCACTATATGGAAGAACTGAAAAAGGCTGGCGTGATTAAGCACATCGGTCTTTCTTCCCATACGCCGCTGCTTGTGAACGAAGTGCTTGATATGGGGATTTTGGATATGCTGATGTTTAGTATCAATCCTGCTTATGACTATGCGGGCGGCACCGAACCAAATTATGCGAAAGACAGTTATGCAGTTGGCAGTGTGGCAGAAAGAATGAATCTGTATCGCCGCTGCGAAGCAGAGGGGGTAGGGATTTCCGTGATGAAGGCATTTAGCGGAGGGCAGCTGTTAAAAGCGGAAACCTCGCCGTTTGGGAAAGCGCTGACGGAGTATCAGTGTATTCAGTATGCTTTGGATAAACCGGGTGTTCTGACTGTGCTTCCTGGTGTTCGTAATATGGATGATCTTAAGAGGATTCTTGGATTCTTAGATGCCGCACCGGAAGAAAGAGATTATTCAGTCATTGGCTCTTTTGCACCACAGGATGCATCGGGGAAATGTGTCTATTGCAATCATTGTCAGCCTTGTCCTATGGGGCTGGATGTGGGGCTGATCAACAAATACTATGATCTTTCCAGAACTGGCGATGTATTGGCAAAAAGTCATTATGAAAATCTTACAGTCAAGGCTGATGCCTGTGTTGGATGCGGGCATTGTAACAAACGCTGCCCGTTCCATGTGGATCAGGTTGCAAGGATGCAAGAGATTTTAGACTATTTTAATTCTTGAAGGGAGAATCAATCATGACAGAAAAAGATTTTAAACAGATCTTCCCATTGGGTGAGAAAAATGATGCGTATGCACAATATTTTGTTGGACAGAGTTACCTGTCCATGCTGACAACGGAAAGAGTTGGAATTGCAAATGTAACTTTTGAGCCAGGATGCCGGAATAACTGGCATATTCATCACAAAGGCGGACAGATTTTGCTCTGTACTGCCGGACGTGGATATTATCAGGAGTGGGGAAAAACGGCTCAGGAGATGAAACCCGGTGATATTATTAATATCCCGCCGGAAGTGAAGCATTGGCATGGAGCTGCTCCTGATAGCTGGTTTTCTCATTTGGCGGTGGAGGTCCCGGCAGAAGGAAGTTCTAATGAATGGTTGGAACCGGTGAAGGAAGAAGAATACAGTAAGCTAAAATAAGGAGACAGATTATGAAAAAGGTAACAGCGGGCAGAGATGCCCTGGGTGATTTTGCACCAAAATTTGCGGAACTGAATGATGACGTGCTGTTTGGGGAAGTGTGGTCACGAGAAGATAAGCTGCCTGCAAGAGACAGAAGCATTGTTACAGTAACAGCACTTATGGCAAGCGGTGTTCTGGACAGTTCTCTTGCCTTTCATATAGGAGAAGCAAAAAAGAACGGTGTTACAAAAGAAGAAATGGCAGAAATTTTGACACACGCAGCCTTTTATGCAGGCTGGCCGAAGGCCTGGGCGGCGTTTCGGATAGCAAAAGAGATTTATCAGGATTAAGGAGGCAAAAATCATGTTAGGAAATTTTGAGTATTCAAATCCAACGAAGCTTTATTTTGGGGAAGATTCCCTTTGCTCCTTGAACAAGGAACTTCCGAAATACGGAAAAAACGTACAGTTGATTTACGGCGGTGGCTCCATCAAGAAAAATGGCATTTATGATCAGGTTATGGAACTGTTAAAATCCAATGGCAAGGTGGTCATTGAGGATGGCGGTGTGATGCCGAATCCTACCGTGGAGAAACTGCGGGAGGGTGTTCGGATTGCCAGAGAAAATCATGTGGATTTTCTGCTGGCTGTAGGCGGCGGCTCTTGCTGCGACTATGCAAAAGCGGTTTCCGTGTCTGTTCACTGTGATGAAGATCCGTGGGAGAAATATTATATTCGCTTTGAGGAGCCGGATTGTGAGATCGTCCCTGTTGGTTGTGTGCTGACAATGGTGGGAACCGGTAGCGAGATGAACGGTGGTGCAGTGATTACCAACCATGAGCAAAAGCTGAAAATCGGTCATGTATTTGGCGATCAGGTGATGCCGAAATTTGCAATCCTGAATCCGAAATTTACTTTTACTCTGCCGAAGCGGCAGATGGTGGCTGGTATCTACGATATTTTCAACCACATCTGCGAGCAGTATTTCTCCGGCGAGGATGACAATACCAGTGATTATATCAGCGAGGCGTTGATGAAATCGGTAATTCACAGTTCGAGAATTGCCATTCAGAATCCAGAGGACTATGAGGCAAGGTCGAATATCATGTGGGCTGCAACCTGGGCGCTGAATACGCTTGTATCCAGAGGAAAAAGTACCGACTGGATGGTTCATATGCTCGGGCAGGCAGTAGGAGCATATACGGATGCAACTCACGGAATGACGCTTTCTGCGGTGTCACTTCCTTACTATCAGTATATTATGCCTTATGGTCTTAGCAAGTTTTGTCGTTTTGCTGTGAATGTGTGGGAGGTCGATCCTGCCGGAAAATCTGATGAACAGATTGGCATAGAAGGACTTTCCTGTATGGAAGTTTGGATGAAAGAACTGGGACTTACAATGAATCTCCATGAGTTGGGAGTGTCAGAAGAAATGCTGGATGGCATCACAAATGGAACCATCATCATGGAAGGTGGATATAAGGTGTTGAATCATGATGAGGTACTGGAGATTTTGAAGAACAGCTTGTAAGTATTCAAGTAGGAGCTTTTATAACGATAATATAATAGAGAAAGACAAGTGCTGTGAAAGAAATTTTTCTTTGATGGTGCTTGTCTTTTTTTAATTCATCACTTGACATTGTGGCAAAGACTTGATGAGCCAAGATGAAATCACAGTTATGGATGTAATAAAAGTTTATAATGATTATATTTACGCTTTCATAATTTAGCTGTTTGGAGTTTTATGATCTATAAAATTTATAATTTCTTTTATAACTTAACTTTTGGGAGGAATTATAATGAAAAAATATGCTTACATTCGTGTTTCAAGTAAAGATCAAAATATTGCAAGGCAAGTAGAGGCGATGAAAAGTATTGGGATTTTAGAACAAGACATGTTCGTTGATAAACAATCAGGTAAAGATTTTTATCGTGAACAATATCAATTATTATTAAAACAACTGCAATCAGGTGATGAGTTATACATTAAATCAATTGATCGTTTAGGGCGAGATTATGATGAGATACAAGAGCAATGGCGTTATCTGACAAAAAAGATTAATATTGATATTATCGTATTAGACTTTCCACTTTTAAATACAAGAAATCAAGTAAACGGAATTACAGGAAAGTTTATTGCAGATTTAGTTTTACAGATACTCTCTTATGTGGCACAGGTAGAAAGAGAAAATACTAAACAACGACAAGCAGAAGGTATACGGATCGCTAAAGAAAAAGGAATCAAATTCGGACGACCACCTATACCTATTCCAGAAAAATTTGAAGAGATCTATAAATTATGGAAAGCTAATAAAATAAGTAAACGCAAGGCAGCAAAGATGTTAAATACAAATCATAATACTTTTTCTAATTGGATAAAAAGATACGAAAAAAATGCTGAAACTACTAGGTTTTCGTGCAATAAAAAGTAGACAATTATTACCAGCTGTGTTAAAATCATAGATTGAGATAATATGAAATGTTTTTGCGATTTTACCGCTGCAAATATAAAGAAATAATAGATATTTACATAAATTCCATTTGAAAACAACTTCAATTCTAACGGAATAAAAAATCTATTTTCTGTGGCAATAAAAGTCTGCTTTTCTTACCATTTCATTTATCTCCTAAAATATATTTTGGTTCAAGAATATAAATAAGGAGGTAATGAGAATGAACCTGACTAAGAATATAACTGCATGGTTTCTTACATTGGTTATGGTATTGTGCTTGATTCCTCAAACTGTATTTGCCAAAGAGACCGTTGTTTCTTCACTTCATTATAAAGTTACACAAGAAATGAATGAAGATAAAACAGAAGCAACAATCAGTATAAAGTTTACAGAAACAGAAACGATTCAGTTAGAAAAAGTGACATTACCAGATGGTACAGAAAAAATAGAAGATTTAACGAGCATTACTTATGTAGCGTCTGAAAATGGAAAGTATGATTTTAAGGTAAATTATGTAATGGAAGGAACACCACAAGAAGAAACGATTCCTGTTGAGGTGTCTGGATTAGAAGAGAAGAAAACGGAAGAGAAGAAAACAGAAGAGAAGAAAACAGAGAAAAATCTAACAGAGGAAAAAGAAAATCTTACTTCTGATAAAAATGATTCTAATCTTTTAAAAGTTGATAAGAATACCTATGAAGTCTCTACTGCTGATGAATTTAAGAATGTATTAGAACAGATTAAAAATAGTCAAGAGACAGAAGCAACAATTATATTAACTGCGGATATTGACAACAACACTAAATTTGTTGGTGTTGTCGATAAAACCATTACTGTAAAAAGTACAGAAGGTCAGAAATACGCACTTACTCTTGGAAGTGAATTGGTAGGTGATGTAACATTAGACAATGTAAAGGCAACTGCTGGGACCTTGTATTGTAGTGGATATAAAACCATTTTTACAGAGAGTTGTGAGTTTACGATTTCTGGTACTCTTTATGGTGGTGGAAAAGCAAAGACTGTGCCAAGCGTTTATGTAAAAATAAACGGTACAGGAAAAATCAATACTTCCGATATGGAAAATGTAGTTGTTGGCGGTAGTTATAAAGGGTCTGTAGACGGAGATATTTATGTAGAACTTGCAGGTAATATTAGCTATGGAAACAATGAAGGTGGCAATTATCTGGTAGGTACAAACAAAGCAACAGCTTATGGTGGAGACAAGCCAGGTAGTGAGAAACTTTATGTAGGCGGAGATGTAACATTGATTCTTGATGGTCCTGCTGCAGATACAAAACCGCAGAATATAGTAGGGGCATATAACTCTCATGTTAAGGGAAATGTAACTGTCCAAGTGAAAGCTGGTTATGCAACTGGAATTGAAGGTATGAGAGAAGATCCAAATCAGTCTATTGTTGATGGAAATATTCACATTATTGCCGGCGATCCTGCATATGCAGGTACAGACCGTATCGTTCGTATGGGCGCAAATTGGGACATTATTGGTGCAGGAGAAAAAATAAATTTAACAAATAAACTATTCCAAGTTGGCGGAAATGTAACAGTTGATACATATGAAAATGTTTGGGGTTGGGATAAAGATGGAACTCCAGAAAGCGATCCACCGGGAATTGTAGGTGCAGAATCTGCAATAGTTGATGGGAATGTCACAATAAATGCCAATGGTTCACATTTAGAAGATATTATTGGCGTTGATGATTCCGCAACAACAGGTTCAATCGTTAATGGAGATATTGTTATCAATGCTACGAATGTTGATTTGAGAAATAGTTATAATGATCAAAGTGGTATTATACCCGTTTATGCAACTGCCAAAAAGAATGTAACAGTAAATTTAGACAGTGGGTTATTGTCTGGTATTTATGGTTATGGTGGTACAGTTGATGGTAATATGGAAATCAATATTACAGGAACTCCAGAGTTTACAGATGATGAAGCCGGAGTTTGGGGAGTGAATAATACAGATACAAAAGAAAAATCTGTGCTTAATTTTGATAAAGCTGAAACTTCCATTCCAATTGTCGGCTATTTCACAGAAATGAATGTTACCAATGATTCAGATGTAACCTTAGGAAATGAAAAAAAGAATGCGTTTACTATTTATGATATAAATATCAATTCAAATGCAAAATTAACAACGAATAAGCAAGCTTATTCTAAAGGTGCTTTGACAATGGATCATGGTACTTGGGTTGCAAATGGATTTCTTTATGTTACAAATACAACAAATACAAATAACTCTAACATCGTGATGAACGATTATGCGGCATTTGGATATGGTTATAAAGATGATACTACTTATAGTAATACGGCTGTAACAAGCAACGATGATATATATACATTTAATAAATGTAACTATACAGATAGAATTTACGGAAATGTTGAAATTACTGATAGTACATGGAGTGTATTTGTGCCAACGATTATTGGTGGGAATTATAAGGCCGCTACAAGTAAATTGAATTTATTAGCTTTTACAGGTGAGGAAAATTATCCTAATAAAAAGATTCCTTTAGAAATTTTGGGGATAGCAACAGGAAATACAGCAGTTACGCTTGTTGATAAAAATGACACTTCAAAAGAAGGAATACCTATTGTTGGACAAAATTATATCAATGCATTAAAAACAAGTAAAAAAACTTTTGAATTAGCAAATGAAAATGCAAAATCAGATGGTCTGTACTTTAAGAAACTTGCTGATGCTGATGTAAAGAATAAAGCAGATTATGATATGTGGCAAGTAGCTAAAAAAGATGCATATAGAGTTGTTTATTCTTTTGAGAGTGGAACACCTAACAAAAGTCTTCCATCTGAAATAACTGCTTTATTACCTACAGATTCTACAAAATATTATGAAGGAGATACAGTTACCGCAAAGAATCCAACTCAATTAAAGTTTGAAGTATCTGATGGAGTATGGACATTTGAAGGGTATGATGCTGATAAAAAGATTGTAAATGCTAGCAATGTAAATGAAGATGGTAATATTCAATTTACAGGAACTTGGGTATTCAAGAAAAATGCTAGTATTATCAATCAAATCCCAGTTATCAACGCAGAAGATAAGACGATAAATGTTGGAGATGAATTTGATCCATTAAAGGATGTCACTGCAAAAGATAAAGAAGATGGCGATATTGCATTAACAATTGATAATGTTATTAAGAATGATGTTAATACAAGTAAAGCCGGTGTCTATGAAGTTACATATAAAGTAACAGACAGTCAAGGGGCTTCTACAGTTAAAACAATCAAAGTTACAGTAAAAGCTAAAGATACTCCAGTAGTTCCGGGTGAACCAGATAAACCAAATAAACCAGATGATACAAATAAGCCAGTTATTGTACCGGACACATCAGTAGATGATAAAAATCCACAAACAGGAGACAATGCAAATAGGACTCTTTGGTCATTACTGCTTATCATTTCTGGCATTGGTTTAATTGGTATGTACCGTAAAAAAAGAAAAATGAATCAATAAAGCTAAGCAAGAGATAGGAGTGAATGATAGTGAATCTAACTAAAAGATTGACCGCATGGTTTCTTACATTAGTTATGGTGTTGGGTTTGATACCTCAAACTGTATTTGCCCAAGAAACAGCTGCTTCTCTACTTCAGTATGAAATTACACAAGAAATAAATGAAGATAAAACAGAAGCAACAATTTCTATAAATTTTACAGAAACAGAAACGATTCAGTTAGAAAAAGTAACATTACCAGATGGTACAGAGAAAACAGAAGATTTGTCAGAGATTACTTATACTGTATCTGAAAATGGAAACTACGATTTTAAAGTAAATTATATATTGGATGGTACTCAACAGGAAGAAACGATTCCTGTTGAGGTGTCTGGATTAGAAGAAAAAACTAATCTGAAATATAATGAAAATAATGAAGATGCAAAGCAAAAAATAGATAGTACAAGTTCAGAAAATGTAAATCCTAAAAGTGTAAAGTATATTCATCTAAATAGCCATGATGGAGATGATCAAAATGATGGACTTACAGAACAGACAAGTGTTAAAACATTTGAAAAAGCAAAATCATTGATCCAAGACGGAGATATTATTCTAATTGATAGCTATGTAGCGATCAATCAAGATGAAACATGGGATCTAAAAGAGTTCCCAAATTCAAAGGTACAGCGTAATTGTTCTACAAACATGATAGTGATTGGTGATAAGGCTTCATTAGTTTTAAGTAATATTCGAATTGATGGTAGTCATCATAAAGGAATAGTGGAAAATAGCTTTGAGTCAATCATTCGTATGGGGACACCAGAAGGTAATGAAAACAATTCTAGTAATATAACCTTAAATTCAGGAACAATTCTTGAAAACAATATTAATACAAGAGGATACGGTGGTGCTATTAATGCGAATAGTTATAATAAAATAACTATAAATAATGGCGCAATCATTCAAAATAACGGAACATTAGAAAAAGGTGAAGCACCAATTTACGGCGGAGCAATCAACCTAGAAAATAATTCTAAATTGACCATGAATGGTGGAACAATTAGTAATAATCACGCGGTTACTGGTGGTGCAGTTTCAATAATCGCATCTTCAATGATTATGAATGGCGGTTCAATTACTAATAATTCTGCTAATAATAAGGATTCATTTGCAGGTCATTACGGCGGAGCTATTTGCTTGCGTAATTATGCTGGCATTTCAGGAGCACCTTCGTATGATATTATAGGCGAAGCAAGTTTCACAATGACAGATGGTACAATTTCTGGAAACGAAGCGACTTATAGAAATTCTAATGGCGATAATGGATTAGGAGGAGCAATAGCAACTTTACCAGACTTCGCAAATGGTCATGAACACGATCCTAAGATTACAATAAATATCACCGGAGGAGATATCATTGGAAATACAGCTGTTAATGGTGGTGCAATTTCTGCATACTTTGATGCTGTAGATGTAACGATTTCAAATGCAAACATTTCTAATAATGAAGCAAAATCTCAAGGTGGAGCTATTTATGGGGTGTTTAATTCAAATATCAAACTAGAAAACACCGTTATTTCACAAAACAAGGCATCAATTGGTGCAGGAGTATATTTACATTCTTCAGAAATGGAAATGAAATCTGGCAAAATTGGTCAAAATGAAGCTAAAAATTATGGTGGTGGTATCTATATTGATGGCGGCTCTTGGAATAATAAAACTGCCAAATGTACAATCCTTGGCGGAACAGTTAGCGGCAATAAAGCTATGTCAGGCAAGGGTAGTGATGGTATCTATCAAAACAGCAAATTGAATATCGGTGAAAAAGTATTAATTGATAAAGATAATGATGTATATCTTCCAAGCAATCGTGTAATCGATGTTATAAAACCACTAGAAAATATCACACAAGAAAATAGTGTTTCTATCACGAGTGAAGATTGTGTCGTGGAAGATGAAAAAACAAAAGGAACTCGTTTAGTTAATTATCATGATGAAGCCGGTGGAATAAAAGCAGCTTTAAATGCCGAATGTGAACAATTATATATTCCAAGTGGATATATGCAAGAAGGTTTAGTTATTGGTAAGAGTCAAGCAGCCGATCAATTAAATTACATGACTTATATACAAAAGGAAAAATATCCTGTTATTTATGAATTTGCAAATGGAACAGATGAACAAAAACTTCCAAAAGAAGTAACTGATTTGCTTCCAGTTGATGATAAGCAATACCTTGAGGGAGTAAAAATCAATGCGATTCAACCAAATAAAACAGAAGTCACTGTTTCAGATGGTGTTTGGTTATTTAAGGGATATGATGCTAACAGTAAATTATCAAGTGCAGATAATCTAAATGAAGAAGGATATATCAAGTTTACAGGAACATGGGTATTCAAGAAAAATGCTAGTATTATCAATCAAATCCCAGTTATCAACGCAGAAGATAAGACGATAAATGTTGGAGATGAATTTGATCCATTAAAGGATGTCACTGCAAAAGATAAAGAAGATGGCGATATTGCATTAACAATTGATAATGTTATTAAGAATGATGTTAATACAAGTAAAGCCGGTGTCTATGAAGTTACATATAAAGTAACAGACAGTCAAGGGGCTTCTACAGTTAAAACAATCAAAGTTACAGTAAAAGCTAAAGATACTCCAGTAGTTCCAGATAAACCAAATAAACCAGATGATACAAATAAGCCAGTTATTGTACCAGACACATCAGTAAATGATAAAAATCCACAAACAGGAGATAGTACAAACATGGTGCTTTGGTCATTACTATTAATCACTTCTAGTATTGGCTTAATTGGTATATATCGTAAAAAAAGAAAAGTGAATCAATAAATTTCCAGGAATTAGGGGAATTGATTTTTGGAACGAGATATTTTTGAAGATGTATGATCTAAAGTAGGCTGTATGTTTATTTCGGATTTACCACGTTCAAGAGACCGAGTAGAAAAAGAATTGCTTAATTTACCGTTAGATCAATATTCAGAAAAACAAGTCTTTGATCTTTGTGAATATGTTTTTGGTAAAAATAATTCTGTTTACAAGTCTTTAAAAGATAAAACAAATGAATAATTCAATATGGTGGTAATATGAACTGAAAGGCAGAGGGTGTCGGCAAATGGAAAGTTATCTATTGGCACAGACGCCGTTGTCTTATCGGTTTTTCTTTCAAATTTTTTGAGATAGTCTTATTGTAGTATCACCTTTCTCCGTTGTATTGTAAAAAACGATACTGTACCTCTGATCCATATTTTGCAGTATCCTGTGGAAGGATTTCAGCCAACAACGGTCAGTTATCATGAATAGTTGGTTATAGCCTATCACTATAACCAACTATTTTTTTTCTGTGTTTCACAACAGGATTTCTTTGAGGTAAACTAAGTGTACGTAAAAAAGCACCGGTCATGACAAGTGGTGAGTAAACAATAAATTTAGCTTTGCAGGAGGACATAATATGAGTACATTCCGTACACCGTTTCGATATGATTTTGTGGGAAGTTTTTTAAGACCGGAAAGTTTAAAGGAAGCGAGAGCGGCATATGAAGATGGGAGCATCAGCAGGGAAGAGCTGACAAAGACAGAGGATGAATGCATCCGGAATTTGGTGGAAAAACAAAAGGCGGCAGGGTACCATGTTATTACAGATGGTGAATTTCGCAGAGCCACATGGCATCTGGATTTTATGTGGGGATTTGAAGGTGTTGGTCACAGTAAAACCCAGACGGGACTTCCGTTTCACGGTGAGGCAGCCATGATTGATGACACTTATCTCACCGGAAAGGTTGCTTACAAAGCACATCCGTTTGTAGAACATTTTAAATTTGTAAAAGCTTTGGAAGATGAGAGTACCGTAGCCAAACTTACAATTCCGGCGCCGGCACAGTTTATGGAACAGATGATTATGCCGTTTGCATGGGAAAATTCTAAAAAATTTTACGAAACCAAAGAGGAATTGGCAAAAGATATTACAAAAGGATATCAGCAGTTTATTCAGGATGTTTATGCGGCAGGATGCAGAAATCTTCAGTTTGATGATTGCTCATGGGGAATGTTAGTGGACCCGAAAGCCTGTGAATTTTTTGGAACCGATGCGGCAGGACTTGAAAAAATCAAGAATGAATTGTTGGAACTTAACAATGCAGCTATCGAAGGAAAACCAGAAGATCTTGTGATCAGTACGCATGTGTGCAGAGGTAATTTCCACTCCACCTATGCAAGCAGCGGAGCTTATGACAGTGTGGCGCAGACATTGTTTGCGAAAGAAAATGTGGAAGCTTATTATCTGGAATTTGATGATGAGCGGTCCGGAGGTTTTGAATCCCTTGCAAAGGTATCTGGTGATAAAAAGGTCGTTCTTGGATTGATTACAACAAAATCACCGAAGCTTGAGGATAAAGAGGCAGTGATTCAAAGAATCAGAGAGGCAGCGAAGTATCTGCCGTTGGATCGTCTGTATTTAAGTCCGCAGTGTGGATTCGCATCCTGTGAGATTGGAAATAAACTGACAGAAGAAGAACAGTGGGCAAAATTAGCCTTAGTAAAAGAAATAGCAGAAGAAGTCTGGGGATAGAAATCCAGCTTTTAGCTAAAGCGTATAAAAACCGGAGGCACTTTTATTTTTGAAAAGCGGCTCCGGTTTTTTGATTTTCAGAGGGTATGTTGTTACAGCAATACTACAGTAACACCAAGATCTCCCTCACCATATTCGCCATCCCGGTATCCTGAGATCCGATGCTGTTTTTTTAGCTGCTTAAAGTAGGTGTGAAGTCCTTTTCTAAGGGCGCCGGTACCTTTTCCGTGAACAACGGTAATCTGATTTAAGTTTGCAAGACACGCATCATCAATATATTTATCAAGCTGGGATACCGCTTCATCTACGGTCATTCCCATGACATTGATTTCCGGTTTGATGGAGGCGGATTTGCTGATGGCAGTGCGTCCCCGGTTTCTGCTCTCGTTTCTCTGGTTTTCTCGTTTCACCTGCTGGCTGGTCTTTGTAATTTCCAGATCTTTAATATTTACAAGGGAGCGCATCATGCCCATTTGAACATACAGATCGCCTTTGGCATTTGGAAGAGTCTGTACGGTTCCCGCAAGGGAAAGGCTGGTAACGTAAACCTCATCGCCGACTTGGAAATCAGAAGCATCATGCCGTTTTTTGTTTTGTTTCTTTGTTTTATATGCCATTTGATGTTCCAGTTTGTTCATGCGGCCTCTGAGATCGCTTCGCATATGTTCCATCTTTTTATTGGCATTTTGGTGATTGGTCTGTTTTTTCAGCTGATTGTATTCTTTAATCGTAGAATCAGCAATTTCCTTTGCCTCAGAAATAATATTATGAGCTTCTTCTCTGGCATCACGCAGGAGTTTTTCACGCTTTTCTTTGATATTATCCTGACGTGCTTTTAGACTTCTTCTAAGAGATTCGATTTCTTTTCGGTATTCCAAAATCTCTGCCTGTTCTTGTTCAATGGTTTGCTTGCTTTTTTCGAGATCTGCAAGAATCATCTCAAAGTCTTTGACAGACTGGTCAATCTGGCCGGAGGCACCTTCGATGATATGTTCATCTAATCCAAGTTTTCTGGAAATTGCGAAAGCATTACTTTTTCCGGGAATACCAATCATCAGACGATAAGTCGGGGAAAGAGTTTCCACATCAAACTCACAGGAGGCGTTTTCAATATCATCGGTGGACAGGGCAAACATTTTTAATTCACTGTAATGAGTGGTTGCCATAGTCTTGATTCCTCTGTCATGGAGATCGGTCAGGATGGATATGGCAAGGGCAGCACCTTCAATCGGGTCTGTTCCGCCGCAAAGCTCATCCAGAAGCACCAGAGAGTCTCGGTGTGCTTGCTGTACAATGGATACAATGTTTGTCATGTGGGATGAAAAAGTACTTAAATTCTGTTCAATACTTTGCTCGTCCCCAATGTCTGCAAAAACTTCCCGGAAAATTCCGAGAGAAGACCCCTGAAATGCAGGAATATGGAGTCCTGCCTGTCCCATCAGAGTTAAAAGTCCAACCGTTTTCAGAGATACGGTTTTACCACCGGTATTGGGACCGGTAACAATCAGCATAGAGAAATCTTTTCCCAGTGAAATATTAATCGGAACGACCTGTTTTTTATCAAGAAGCGGATGGCAGCCCTGCTTAATATTGATAATTCCGTCATCCCGAAAAGTTGGCTTCGAGGCATCTAAATATTTGGCGTACTTCGCCTTCGCAAAGATAAAATCCAATAAAATCAGAGTTTTCTGATTCTGAGAGAGATCTTCAATACCGTAGGAAGCCTGTTCGCTTAAGAGGGAGAGAATACGCTCAATCTCTGTCTGCTCTTTTCCTTCTAATTCTTTCAGTTCATTATTTAATGCCACGACAGCCATCGGTTCAATAAACAAGGTGTTACCGGAAGCAGAACGGTCATGAATCATTCCCTGGAAAGAATTTCGGTATTCTTGTTTTACCGGAATACAGTAGCGGCCGTTTCGCATGGTAACAATGGCATCCTGAAGTTTATCCTGATTGGATGCAGAACTTACGACAGTGGTCAGCTGTGTATGAATCTTCTGATTTGCCTGTTTCATGGCGCGTCGGATGCTTTTTAATGTAGAAGAAGCATCATCGCTGATTTCTTCTTCTGAAATAATACAGCGGCGAATTTCACGAAGCAAATCTTCCATCGGGACCAGGCTTTCAAACAATGTATCCAGAGAATCCGCCTCCAGATCTTCTTCCGTCCGAACTCCGTAAGATATCGCATTCTTTGTAGTTTCTAACAGACGGGCAATGTCCAGAAGTTCACCGATGCCGAGAGTTCCTTTCATTTTAAGTCTTGCAAGAGAAGGTGTGAGATCGCTGACTCCAAAAAAAGATACATTTCCACGTTTGTAGATCCGTGTCAATGCATCTTGCGTCTGGTCCTGGGCATTTAAGATATCGTTCTCCTCCGTCATAGGAGTTAAAGCCGAACACATTGCCTTGCCAAGTTCTGTGGTAGCATATTCTGTCAAGATCTTTATAATTTTATCAAATTCTAATGTTTGTAATACTTTTTGGTTCATAATTTGTAATCCTTTATTTCAGTGAAGCGAATATCCGTAATCCGCTTTGCTTCTTAATATTCTGTATTGAGTGTAACACAGATCTCTAGCGGTGTAAATGCATCATATAGAATCTGAAAAGGGAAGGGATTTTACAAAAACTTAACAAGACAAGAAGCTAAATTTTACACTGGGATAGTAGAATGAAACTGAATGTTTTGAAATGGTTTTTTGGAGGGAAAAATGAAAATAGAACAAAAGATATTTATGAATAGAGAGCTTTCTTGGTTAAAGTTTAATGAACGAGTACTGGAAGAGGCAGAAAATAAAGAAGTTCCATTATGTGAGAGACTGACTTTTGCATCGATTTATCAGAGTAATCTGGATGAATTTTTTATGGTACGTGTCGGGTCTTTGATTGACCAGATGCTCATTGATCAGGATAACAAAGAAAATAAAACAAAAATGACACCCAACGAGCAGTTGGAAGCAATTATGCCTCGAGTGAAGAAGTTAAATCGAAGAAAAGACAGCGTTTATGAAGAAATCATGGAACAGGTTGAGGAATACGGAATCAAGATTGTGAACTTCCAGAAAATATCTAAAAAGGAAAGCGAGTATCTGAGAGCCTATTTTCAGTCAGAGATTGCACCGCTGATTTCTCCGACCATTATCGGAAAACGCCAGCCGTTTCCGTTTTTAAAGAATAAAGAGATTTATGTAGTCGCAGTTCTGGAAACTAAGAGTGGAAAAGAAAAATTAGGAATTATTCCATGTGGAAATCAGGTATTTCAGAGACTAATAAAATTGTCCGGCAATGGAGATTACATGCTTTCCGAGGAAATGATTCTTCACTACGTACCAAGAGTATTTAAAGGATATCAGGTGAAGGCAAAAACTTTAATTCGTATTACAAGGAATGCAGATATTGATGCAGATGCTTTATATGATGAAGACCTTGATTATCGTGACTTCATGGTTCAGGTGATTAAAAAAAGGAAGAAGCTGGCACCTGTCCGTTTGGAATTGTCCAAAGAGATGGACGGAGAAATTATTGATCTATTGTGTGAATATCTGGATTTGGAACCAAGATACGCTTTTTATAGTCAGGCACCATTGGATTTATCTTTTATTTTTGAAATTCAGGATATTCTTCGAAGAGAAACTCATTTGTTTTTTGAAAAACGAGTTCCACAGAGATCACCACAGTTTCGAGATGATGAACCGATTATGGATCAGATTGTGAAGAAAGATAAACTTCTGTCCTATCCTTATGAAAGTATGAAACCGTTTTTGATATTGCTTCAGCAAGCCGCAAATGATAAAGATGTTATTTCTATTAAAATGACGTTATATCGGGTTGCAAAACAGAGTAAAATTGTAGAATCTTTAATCGAGGCAGCGGAAAACGGGAAAGATGTCACAATCTTGGTAGAATTAAAAGCACGCTTTGACGAGGAAAATAATATCGAGTGGTCCAGAAGACTGGAGGATGCAGGATGTCGTGTGATTTATGGTCTGGATGGATATAAGGTACATTCCAAGTTATGTCTGATTACAAGAAAAGTAGAGGGACATGTAAGCTATATTACACAGATTGGAACTGGAAATTACAATGAGAAAACCAGTCGTTTGTATACGGATTTGTCATTAATGACTGCCAATGTAGATATTGCAATGGAAGCAGGAGAAGTATTTCAGGCATTATCTATGGGAGAAACGGTTGAATCTTCAGAACATCTTTTGGTGGCGCCAAACTGTCTCCAAAATAGAGTTTTACATATGATTGATCAGGAGATTGCACATGCAAAGGCCGGGGAGAATGGTTATATTGGTTTGAAGATGAATTCTCTCACAGATAAAAGAATCATGGATAAGCTGGTAGAAGCATCTTGCGCAGGTGTAAAGATCGATATGATTATTCGCGGAATCTGTTGTCTGATTCCGGGAGTCAAAGGAAAGACGGAAAATATTCATGTGCGAAGCATCGTAGGAAGATTTCTGGAACACTCTCGTATTTACATTTTCGGAGACAGAGGAAGAGAAAAAGTGTATATTGCATCCGCAGATTTTATGACTCGAAATACATTGAGAAGAGTTGAAGTAGCGGCTCCTGTGTACGATCCGGAAATCAAGATGCAGTTGATTGAAATGTTTATTACAATGCTTAGTGACAATCAGAAAGCCAGAGAGGAAGACAGCAAAGGAAATTATAAGATTTCTAAAAATCAGGAGACTGAGCTTAATTCACAGGAATTTTTTTATGAGCAGGCATATCAGGACGTTCAAAGTGAATAAGAGATAAGATTAGGATATAAAAAGACGGTACAAAAGGGCGCAGCTTATCCATTGGATGAGAAACATCCTGATGTGACCGTCTTTTTGTATTGTGAAATATTAAAAGGCAGTGGCAGTCATAAAAACTTCGGTGTATTTGCCTATGGATTTTATAAATGAACTGTGGCATAATAAAGTGTGAAAAAATTTGCGAGGATTTTAAATTTAGAACTAGAAAGGTTTCAAATATGAGATATATTAACGATTTGCGTGAGGGAGATCAGATTACAGAGATTTATTTGTGTAAGACAAAATCACCGGGAACTTCAAAATTTGGAAAATCTTATTACTCACTGACACTTCAGGACAAGACAGGGGTGATTGACGGAAAGGTATGGGAGCTTACCAATGCTATCGGGCATTTTGAGGCAATGGATTACATACAGGTCCGCGGACAGGTTACCAGTTATCAAGGGTCCAATCAGTTGAATATTCAGCAGATTCGAAAAGCTTCAGAGGGAGAATATCAGATGACAGATTATATGCCGAGTACGAAGAAAGATATTGACGGCATGTACCGGGAACTTGTGGAGATGATTCGAAAGACAAAGGAGCCGCATCTTAAGAAGCTGGCAGAGAAAATCTTTATTGAAGATAAGGAGTTTGCCAGAGAGTTTAGAGTACATTCTGCGGCAAAGAGCGTTCATCACGGGTATATCGGAGGTTTATTAGAACATAGTCTTTCTGTAGCCAAGGTCTGTGAAAGTTATGCAGCTTTGTATCCGCAGATCAATCGGGATCTAATTGTTATGTGTGCACTCTGGCACGATATGGGAAAAGTGGAAGAGTTGTCAGGATTTCCGGAAAATGATTATACAGATGAAGGACAGCTGGTAGGGCATATTGTAATGGGAGCGATTAAGTTAGACCGTTTCATTCGTGAGATTCCGGGATTCCCACCAAAGCTTGCCAATGAGGTAAAGCACTGTATGCTTGCCCATCATGGAGAGCTGGAATTTGGGTCGCCAAAGAAACCGGCACTGTTAGAGGCAATCGCATTAAGTCAGGCGGATAATCTGGATGCACGTATGGAGACATTTGCGGAAATTATCGAAAAACAAAAAGAGGATCAGGAGTGGTCTGGATTCCAGCGGCTTCTGGATACAAGAATCCGAAAAACATCAATTTAGAGGTAGATATGGAATTTAAAAAGAATCAGATGGTGGAACTGTATATTGATGATATTGGAAATGAGGGAGAGGGCATCGGCCATATAGATGGTTATGCCCTCTTTTTAAAAGATGCAGTGATCGGAGATAAAGTTCGTGCCAAAATTATAAAGACGAAGAAAAACTATGGTTTTGCGAGAGTGGAGGAATTGCTGGAGTCATCTGCAGACCGGGTAGAACCGAAGTGTCCCAAAGCACGTCAGTGTGGTGGATGTACGTTGCAGCACCTGTCTTATGAAAAACAGCTGGAGTACAAATTTCATAAGGTAAAGAATTGTCTGGAAAGGATCGGCGGGCTGTCAGGAATTGAGGAAAAAATGGAGCCGGTCTACGGTATGGAAGAGCCGTTTTATTACCGGAATAAGGCACAGTTTCCGGTAGGGTATGATAAAGAAGGGAATCTGATTACCGGATTTTATGCGGGCAGAACCCACCATATCGTTGATGGTACAAGCTGTGTCATACAACATCCGGTCAATGAGAAGATTTTATTAAAAGTACTGGATTATATGAAAAAAAATAACATCACAGCCTATGATGAAAAAACACATACAGGGCTGGTGCGTCATATCGTCACCAGAGTGGGGTTTGTTACAGGAGAAATTATGGTCTGTCTGGTTTTAAACGGACAGAAAAAGAATTTGAAAAATCTTGCATATCTTGTAGATTCATTAAGAGAGATTGATGGAATGACAAGTATCTGTGTCAATCAAAACAGAGAAAAGACAAATCGAATCCTGGGCAGCAAGATTGAAACTGTGTATGGAGAGCCATATATTTATGATTTTATTGACCATGTAAAATATCAGATCGGACCGTTATCTTTCTTTCAGGTAAATCCGAAACAAACAAAAGTACTTTATGAAAAGGCTTTAGAATATGCAGGGCTGACAGGAAATGAGACCGTATGGGATCTGTATTGCGGAATCGGAACGATTTCCCTGTTCCTGGCACAGAAGGCAAAGAAGGTCTACGGTGTGGAGATTGTAAAAGAAGCAATCGATGATGCAAAATTGAATGCAAAAATCAATGGATTTGAAAATGCCGAGTTCTTTGTGGGAAAAGCAGAAGATGTACTTCCGAGGGAGTATGAGAAAAACGGAGTCTATGCGGATGTTATCGTTGTAGATCCGCCAAGAAAAGGGTGCGACGGGAAACTGTTGGATACGATGGTCAGAATGAATCCAAAACGGATCGTATATGTCAGCTGTGATCCGGCAACACTGGCGAGAGATGTAAAAATATTAGGGGAAAACGGATATCAGATAGAAAAAGTCAGCGTAGTCGATCAGTTCAGCCATAGTTCACATGTGGAAAGCGTTTGCTTGTTGGAGCGAAAAATCAAAATGGTGAGGAGCTGTTCGATAATGGATATCAGGTGCTTCGTGGGAAAAAATTAAAAGCTTTTTTGGAATCTGCAAAGAACTTTGGTAAGGACATGTATGTCCCTACCAAAACTACAGTACTTGGTGTATTTGATTTTCGGGTATTTTTAAATATGGCGATGCTTTTATCTGAAAGTGAAAAGGTACAGGATACTTTTTATAGTGAAATATTATATACTATTGCAGCTTATGAGAGCGGTCTGGCTGATGCTATCAAGCGAGAATATGAACAAAAGGGGCATATTTTATTACAACAAGAAATGGAGAACTTGTTTAGATGTTTTGAAAAAATGGCAAGTTGTGATATGGTGCTAAGAGAAGCATTTTATTATCAACTATCAGAGGATATACAACCTCTTGATAGAGATGAATATCAAAAATCTCTTGTATAATGAAATCATAAGGGATTTTTATGATGATATTATTTGAATAGCTAGGAGGAATTAGAATGAGTGTATATCAGATTGTATTTAGCCCTACCGGCGGAACGAAGAAAGCAGCAGATGTTTTTACAAAAGCATTTGGAGCATCCTACCAGGCAGTAGATCTATCTGACAGAGAAAATGACTTTTCGGCGGTACATTTTACGAGAGATGATCTGTGCATTGTTGCAGTGCCATCTT
>OBYP01000547.1_pt1 | contig 32254 bp, 26 predicted proteins | sample 1501461 | NCBI WGS metagenome assembly OBYP01 (sample SAMEA2580201, study PRJEB22360) | human gut metagenome | biome: human gut; feature: human-associated habitat; material: faeces | place: Denmark | collected 2008/2010 | reverse complement strand
TATTCGCCTTTTGAAAGTGGAATTTAACTTTTCACTTCAGCTTTTTATGTAAAACGCACGAAAGAGCCTCTATAAGAGATCCTTTTTCATATCAGACACTTAGACGATACAGGGAATAGAAGCATCCCTTTCTTGCATACAGCTCCTCAAATGTTCCTGCTTCCTCAATTCGTCCATCCTTCATAACGAGAATCTCATCGTATTGCTTCAGAATATCGGCATGCAGCTTATGGGTAACCACGATTGCGGTTACATCGTCAAGGTGCAGGATTGACTCTTCTACATAACGGGCGGTTGCAGTATCCAGTGCCGCCGTTGCTTCATCCATCATAAGGATTTGTGCATTGCGAATGAAACCGCGTGCTATACTGATGCGCTGCTTTTCCCCACCGGATAGCAGACAGCCGTTCTCTCCGCACAGATACTCGGCACCCTTTTCACGTACAAATGCATCCAGACCACTGCGCTTTAGGGCCTGTTCACAGACTGTCGGAGGAAAGCTTTGAAACATTGTGATATTATCCAGCAGTGTTGCATTGAATACAAAAACATTCTGCTCCACCATGGATACCAGACGATAGAGACTTTCTCTGCTTAATGCATTGAGCTCTACTTCATCCAGAAAAAATTTTCCCTCATAGCCTCGACCATATCCCAGCAACAGCTGCAGCAGGGTGGGTTTCCCGCTTCCGCTCGCTCCAACAACAGCATATCGCTTTCCCTTTTCAAAACGAATGTTGATATCAGACAAAACCTTTTTCCCTTCCTCATATGAGAAACTCACATGCTCCAGTGCTACAGCCTGCCGAAACTTTGTTACTGTTTTCTCAGGAAGCGATTCCTCCTTCACATGCAAAACAGCTTCCCCTTTTTCCATGAGGGCGGCACTGGCCTTTCTTGTTGAGTACAGTGCAGGGAGCTTTTCAATCGGCAGTGTAATATAATTCAGCAGCTGGACGAATGCAATCACCGTCCCTGCAGTAATTCTGCCTTGGATACACAACCAGGCACCTAGACCGAAAACGACCAGATTCACTAGAAACCCGGATATCTGCGACAGCAGCATCAGTATGGAAATCAGATCCCTGCGACGTTTTTTGGATTTCTCCAGCGCTGTATTTTCCTGCTCAAAAGCATCAAGCACTACAGCTTCCGCCTGAAAGCTTTTGATTACCGTAAAACCACTGAGCAAATCCTTCAGCAGAGCAATGAAGTCCGCATGGTGCTTCGATGTACAACACTCTGCTCTTTGCAAAGCGCCGGAAAAGAATACGGAAACCAGTAGCGGCACCATACTTGCCAGAATCACACAGATTGTTAAATAGCTGTCCAGATACAGCATAGAGCCAAGACCTGCAGCAAGCATCATCCCATACGTGCAGATTTCAAAAATCGCCTCGAGATTATTTTTTTCGAACACCGTCGCATCATTGCTCAATGCGGACATGCATTGTGCAACTGCTTCCTTTTGAAAGGACGAAATACTACGCTGCAGCAGCCCTTTAAAAAGTATATACTTGTACTGACGCATTCCACGACAGATAAAGCGGTTGGTAAATATAAAGCTGATGACATCCACAAGCACCATTGCAAGCAAAAGCAGAATAAACATTTTGAGCATACGGTAAAGAGCATCCATGGAACCGCTGATTGATATATCAACAAATTCACGCAGTAAAAAGGCAACCCCTACAGCAACCCCTGCATTGCCAATCGAGCCCAGCAAGGCAAGGATAAAATTCAGCCGATTCTTTTTGTATACAGCAGATTTGATGCTATTCATGGGACACCTCCCCATTCAATATAGGAAGCTCACGATCCATGGCGAAGTATCCGTATAATATACCTGACTGTATGTAGGCGGCCATAAACAGCAGCATGGGCAGAAAGCCCGGCTTTTCACTGAGTACATAAATCGGCTCCAAGCCCTTTTCCTTCTCAAGCTGAATTTCATGAACAATCTGCCGTTTTTTTAAATCTTGTAAAATCTGTGCGGCATCGGCTTCTTCAATGCTCAGCTTTTTCGCAAGCCCTTTTACCTGAAAGCCTCTTCCCTGCGGACATTTTGATAGCTGATACAGCATCGCAAAGCAATGCGGTTTATTCAAAAAGGCCAGCAGCTCCTCAAATTCCTCCTGTGCGGGAAGTGCATGTAAAAAACCACAGGACGGCTGCGGTACATATAAAAAATAATGAAATTCCTCATTCAGACGCATGCAGGAATATACATCATCATGCAAAACCTGATACAGCAGGGGCTCTGCGCCCTCCTGCATCATAAAGTTTTCCTGATCGGGAAGTGCCTCATGATGCGGAATCTTACCGATTGCATTTTCCATCATATAGCAGATTTCAAACGCAAGCTCCAGCTGCTTGCTTCGCTTTAGCCCCTTCAGCTTCTGAAAGACAAGATCACTTAGTCTTTCCGGCTCCTGTTTTCCTCTTCCAAACAAATAATCAATTGAAACATTGAAATAATCTGCCAGCCGCGGTAACAGCATGGCATCCGGTGTTCCGCCGCATTCCCGCTCTGCGCGCCTTTGGTGCATTTGGATACTGCCTGTGTCGATACCTGCATAGCCTTTGCCAGCTCCTCCTGTGTAATTCCTCTTTGCTTTCGCAGTGTCTGAATTCTGCCTCCAAGCGTCATCTCCATATAATCACAACCTTTCTACATTCCCATTATAAATAAAATGCCAGTTGATAACAATGGATAGAAAGCGGATGAAATCAACCCGAAGTTGTAAAAGAGTTTACATTATCGCGCACAGTCAAAGCCGGCTTACTTCTTGATTTTATATTTTTGTTGCGTATCATAGCTTATCAATCGATTTATGCAGAGCTCACATCTACCCTATCCGCTGTACATTATATGTCTTACACACTTTCTCTATCGTGTAATTGTCTCTTTCTTAAAGCTGTAGGTAGCGGTTCCTCCCATGAATACCGCAGACCAGTGATAATGATAACACCGTCAGCATCTCACTCGCTGATCCTGTACGTTTACAATTGAAAGCCTCATCGTGTGAAATGCATTGTGATACAATAGTGAAATATGTATATAATCTCCTTCTGCATAGAAACAGGCGATGCGCCGGTAGCACATCGCCTTTTGATTTCTATTATTCTGTTTCAATCAATCCGTAACCGCCGTCATGACGCTTATAGACAACCGCAATTTCCTTGGTTTCATCATCACGGTAAATGAAGAAGCTGTGGTTCAGCATTTCCATACGCATGATTGCCTCATCCAGCTCCATGGTATCCGGCACCAGTGATTTTGTACGAACCAGTTCATTATCGGTATCGTCAAATTCTTCTTCAATTTCCTCTTCTTCAATGAACGCATATGCCAGTTTCTCTTTATTTTTTCTTGTCAGTCTTGTTTTCTGACGACGAATCTGATCTTCTAATTTATCAATCGCCAAATCGATAGCTGCATATAAATCGTCCTGTACAACCTCTGCACGCAATACTGCAAATTTTGTAGGGATCGTAACCTCGATTTTCTGTTTATTCGGATACACCCGCACCACCACATTAGCGACTACGTTTTCATCAATTATGAAATACTTTTCGAGATGGTTTAATTTCTTCTCGATTTTTTCAGCAATCGCTGGAGTTACTGTAATGTTTTTTCCGTAGATCTGGACTTTCATATAAAATCCCTCCTTGTTTGTATACCTTTATTATACGCAAAAAAATTAGATTTAACAGGCTTACATTTTCCATGGATTTGTGATAGACTAGTATTGTAAGGGCGATGATGCATATCGTCTTTTTTCATACAGTTTCATTTTCACGATTTTATTGAAAAAGCAAGGAAAATGACCTGTTTTTTTACAACAAAAGGAGAAAATCATGGATGAACTCATTAGAATTCTGAAAGCGGAGGAGCTTACCTGTGTCGTATTGCAGAAGCAGCGGCTGTACAAGGAACATGCGAACGGTATCCTTCCCATCCTGCATTTGCTGGATCAGGGACATCTGCAGGGTGCCCAGCTGGTTGACAAAGTTATTGGCAAAGCAGCAGCGCTGTTAATGGTCCGCGGAGACGTACATCAGGTACATGCCTGTGTCATTTCCTCGCATGCCCTGGAAATTTTCCAGCTGTACAACATACCAGTAACCTATGACGAACAGGTTCCCTATATCATCAACCGTACCAAAACCGGTATGTGTCCGATGGAAGCGTGTGTTATGGATGTGAATGATCCGGCAGCTGCGCAGCGATTGCTTAATGCAAAGGTAAAAAGCATGAAAGCAAAGCAGCACGTATAATATTCAAGCAGGAAGGAAAGGGAGATATCGCATCCGTTGATTTACATCAACAGAAGAATCTCCCTTTTTTTATATTTCCATAAAGATTACATCATCAGACATATACTCTGTTTTCCTTTATAAGAGAGATGTCTGCTGCTTCATTGAAGCAGGAAACGCTGAATAACCATATCCATTTCATTCCCGAAGCTACTGCAATCGCTCGTTTCAGATGCATGAATCTAAATTATATCATTTTGCGGCAGTCATATGCAGATCGCTGCGTCGTTCCTCTGTGGAAATCATCGATCTAAATACTATAACAGCGCTGATTGATTCCGTATCATAGTTTCCTCTTTTTTGATGCTGGTGATAGTTCGTGTGGTTGCAGGATATAATCTAGCTTTTTTTTCGCATCCCATACAGTTTGATGATTCCCAGCAAGGCAAGAGATACAGAAGCAGTCAAAAGCCATAATGTCATATGCGTGCTGTCATAGGTTTCAGCTGTCGCCTTTTTCTTTTCATGCTTTACTGCGCCTTTGTTCTTATCCCCTGTTTGCTGCTCCTTTGTCTTTACCGGCTCTTTCTCAGGAAGTGTTTCCTTCTCTTCTGTATCCGATGTTGCATCTTCCTGTGATTCATCCGGTGCAATCGGCTGTTGTGGTGTTTCCACCTGTGATGTCGTATTTGAAAACAGCGGTGTATCTGATTCGTAGGATTTCCCGTCCTTTTCCCATACAACACTCTCCACTGTAAGAAGACCATCCTTCTCAATGACGGTGATGATAACGGTGTACAAGCCCTCATCGTATCGAATCGTATCCACAGCATTGGTCATCTGTGTAATTTGATAGGTGTAAACACCCGGAATGCTGAATTTCAATTCCTTTAATTTAATCACACCGCCATCATTTTTCACTGTCTGCAGCACTACCCCCATCTCATCCTTCAGCTGAAACTGGAACTGTCCGTTCTGCGGCTTTTGTCCATCTAATGAAATATGTACATTCATCTGATAATATACAGGCGATAACACCTTGTTTCGAATATTGGTAAAGACCTCTTCCTGCAGCACGTCTGCTTTGATCGTTCCTTTATCATTCTGTTTTTCAATCTGATACCCCAATTCCTGATATTCCTGTTCCTCAATCGTATAATCTGTATCCTTTGGCAGATTCACCAGCTGTATACTCTGCCCTCCGCATAAGGTAAATTCCGCTTTACCATCCGTAAAGACAAGCGTGCCGTCTTTTTTTCCTCCCTCTCCAAGATAGGCTGCTTCCTTGTTTAGCTTACCTGCCTGAATTCTGAATTTGAATTCCATATCAGAATCAGTATCATTTCCTTTCAGCTCCTTGCGTATCTTTAAATCACCGCTCGTTCCCTCCTGTGTATTGACCAGGGTTAGCGTGTTTTTACTTCCATTGATCTTTGTAAGAACGGATACGTCTTCCTTTATGACCTCAATCTGATAAACAACCGGTGACAGCCGGTAATTATCAGGTGCTTTTGTCTCTTTCATATAATAGCTTCCAATCGGCAGACCCCGAATTGTCAAAACACCACTCACCGGGGTGACTCCCTTTCGAATGACAGCATCATTTTCCTTACTGAATACGGTAAATTCCGCTCCTTCCAAAGGAATATTTTTCTCATTGACCTTGGTGATTTCCAGCCAGCCGCTGCGCTGCATTGTAGATTGGGCATCTGAGCGATAAACCTGATCATTCACGGTAACTCCGGATTCTTCTGTATGACCGGAAGCAAGGATAGCGTGATTGGATAGCGTACTTTGATAATCCCCTGTTATATCGGTCAGATAAATCAGCTGATAGACTTTCTGTTCATCAGGGATTGTAAAATACAAGGTTCTGTTTACAGGATTATATCGTATGTATTTTGCTGTATCCTTCAGTGGTTTCCCCGCCTTCAGGGTACCGTCTGCTTCCATATCCAGCTCTTGTATGGCTATGTTTTGTTCATCCATATCCAGAGCTCCATCAGATTTCATCCGCAGCTCGATCCCCTCAGACAAGGTATCCTGAATAAGCGCATTCCCATATTTCTGCATATAGGGATTGTAGGTGATTTTCCATTGCAGAATTCCATTGTCAGGTCGCTGCTTTGTTTTGGATATTGTGGTGCTTTTTATCTGTATGCTTTGCTTTACATGCTTTTCCGCAGTCATATGCTCTGCGGTCAGGGAAGCAGCATTCTCAAGACTAATCTTTTGATTCTTATCGAAATATCCCTTTGCCGTCTGCTCATTCGGTCCTGCCTTCAGCAGAATTACATATGGCTTCTGCAATGAGGAAAAGGTGAATGCAGCTTCTCCTGCTTTTGTGAAATCACTGGTAATATAATCCGGTTCAACAAGTGTTTTCGCCGTAACCTTTCCGTTTGCGGATACCCCTTCATATATCAAAAACTTTTTATCCGCTGTGATATTCTGAAACTCCCATCCCTTCGGAAGGATATCCTTCACGGTAACATCTCCCAGTTGTTCGCCGTCGACAGTTGTTACATCATTGGTCATATCCTTCAAATCGCTTGCATTGACCTGAAGGCGGAAAACAGCAGAGCCATCTTTATAATTATACAGCTTATCAGCAGCTGAGGCCTGTTTATTAACATTGTCAGCATTCGTCAGATCCTTTGCACCATCCACAGCTGTCAAAGCATCCTTTAACAGTATGGTATTCGGACAGCTGACAGTTGCATTTGCCTGATTCACAAGTTTATTGCCACTATAAAGAAAAGCTGTATTTTTCACACTGTTTCCGCTCTGATTATCATTACTCAAATAAATATTCGGATTGGTAATCTGGGATTTATAAGAAAAGCTCTGATTATGTTTATCCACAGCCAGCCCGTTAACATCTGTCCCTGTGACGACCAGAACATCTGCAATCACCGTACCATTCTTTTTGATGTGATGAAGTGTAGGAACAGCAGCACTGTCAGCTTCCGTAGCAAAGGAATCCTTTACATACCGCTGATTACAGCTGGGAGTCAAGCTCTTTACAACCTCTTTGCTTACTGTCGTTAAGTCTGCTCCAGTATTGTCTGTGATTTCATAAGCATCATCCCAGGTAAAGGATGCATCATACACAAGCAGCTCCAGCACACGTAAATCATCATTCACATCGGACTGCTCCACGTTCACATTCCAGGTCGCCGTATGTGCAGACGCATCATAGGCTCCTTTCGTCTTGGTGATCGGATTGAATCCGATGCTGCTGTAGACAGAATTGCTGCCAACTCCTGTATTCCCTTCCCAGCTGAGTGTTGCTTATTATTTACCGATACCACGGTATGCTCTATTTCCGATTTATCCTTGAGCTGTGCCGTGATTGTCAGTCGAACCTTGGCATTTATAGTACCAATTTCATATTTTCCATCCGCCGGTTCATTGGAAAAAGAAGCAGATCCTGCGTCCCAGGAGGTTCCATTATATATCTCCAAAGCTGCAGACTGCCAGTTCAATTTACTATCCAGCTTGTCCGTAATGACTGCATTCGCTAACGATGCAGCAGGCTGATTTGCTGTAATCGTCCATGATATCGTTCCATCCTTATGGTTAATTCCATTCAATTCCTTTTTTATCCAGGTTCCATCATAGTTCACACTGGCACTGGATGTACTGACCTGCTCCTTATCCTTAAGGATGACAGCGGTATTTCTTATCGTTTTTTCGCTGTTTGCATAATAAATTGCATCCGGGATTTCCGTTTTGAAAAACACATAGCAAATCCCTTTTGCCGATTCCGGAAATGTGTGCTGCAGCAGTGAAGCTTCATAGGAAACCTCTCTTTCTACAGCATCACTGCCATCCTCTGCCGTTCCGATTTTAAAGGATCTGTCCACATAGCTTCCAACGCTTTTCAGATTATCCTGAAATACATAGCCGCCAAAATCTGCAGCTGCACCTGCCTGTTGCGCATCTATTTTGACCTTCCAGCTGACAAACTTTCCTTCAACAGCTCCGCTTTTTTCCATTGTCATAATAACAGGTGGTTCCGGCACCTTTACAGAAAAGCTTTTTCCCAAAATGGTTACAGCATGTTCTCCAGGCTTGGCGCCATCTCCTGTACCGTTATATTCCAGAGTTGTTGAGAATTTACAATTGACATTTGACCAGGCGCCTCCCCCGGCTATGGGCTGTCCATCAAACACCTCATCATCACCGTCAAAAACGATATGGGCATATACTTTATTCGCATCAGTGTCTGTAACAATGCGAAGCGATCCGATTTTAACTTCTCTGCTGCCGCCGTTTTCCTCAACCTTTCTTGTCAGAGCAAAGCTTGGAGAAGCTGTATCTGCCAGCTTATACTTCGTTGCAAGCTCAATTACAGCAGTATCTCCTTTTCTTACATAAGAATCCTCTTCTGTCAATCCGTCTCCTAAAACGGGCACCTTAAAATTAACAGATACAGATACCGGATCGGTATCTGTCAACATGCTGTTTTCCACAACATCCTTATGATTTTGTTCAATATACGCTTCCTTAACTGTCAGTAAAGCACTGACATCCCTGCTGTTTTCCGCATGCAGCGGCATATCTGTCATTTGAAACAAAAGTGTAAATACTACGAAAAATGCCATCAGACGTTTCATACCTCTAACCATAACCATCATCCTCCTGAAATCCCTTATCCCGCCATTTTCACGATTTCCATCATTCCCTTTGCATAATGTTAAACGGCATTCCAACCGCAAATACAATATTTTACAAAAGTCGTGTTTATTATACTTTTTCTCTTATATAAAAACAAGTACCATTACGAGCAAGCATAGTATTTATCGTGTTATTCTTATGTGACGTAAGCTTTGCATACGATGAGAAACAAAGGACTTCAAGCAGTTAAAAGGATAAAAAAAGCGCTCAGGGGCGCCCAAAACTTTTTTTAACTTTCTTTACAAAACCTCTTTCAGCTTACGCAGAGCATTCTCACTGGCAATCAATCTTACCTCTTCCTCACTGAAATTCCGGGTCAGCATTCCCTCAATCAAACGCTGGCTTTTTGAACAATCCTCCAGATTTTTTGTATGCAGCTCCTCACACCCCTCATAGAAATCCATATAATCAAGCCCCAGTGCCAGTGCTTCGATTCCTGCCAGCTGCTTTATATAGTGCATATGAGCAACCAGATGAGGGATATCGCGTTTTTCAGAACGCTCATGGACAAACGCCGGTGCACTGTTCATACCGATGATTCCACCCCGCTTTGCGATAGCGATAATCTGATCGTCCCAAAGATTCCGTGGATGATCACACAACGCTCTCGCATTGGAATGCGTGGCGATAACGCGTGCTGAGGGATGTGCCATAATATCCCAGAAGGTTCGCTCATTGGCATGGGATACATCCACCAGCATATTGCAGTCAATCATTGCCTGCAGTGCCTCTTCCCCAAGCGGATGAAGGCCATGCTCCGGATTCCCCTTTACGCCGGTTGCCAGCAGATTTTCCTCGTTCCAGCAAAAGGAGGCAATGCGTACACCCTGCGCATACAGCCACTCGATTTTTTCTCTGGCATGCTCCTTGATACCGCACATTCCCTCTACAGTCAGTATTGCCTTGATATGTCCGTTTTCCGTTAAATCCTCCCCGCAAAGCACCAAATCGATCATCTCGCAATGCTCGATTTCCTTTTTCAGGGACAAAACCATATCCTGCATATAGTCCCACGTTTCACTTCCCTCAAAAAAGGATGCCATACCGATATAAGAAACCTCACCCTCTAAAAACTTCTGCAGATGAAAGCGGTTCAGTATATCTGTTTCCGTGTGCTTCTTCTGCATGACATCGTATCCGATGTCCGCATGCAAATCAAACAGCTTCATAGTACATTCTCCTCTCTTCCTTCAGTATATGCACAATCTTTGACAGCTCTCCTATAGAAAAGAGCATGTCGTGTGTATAGCACCATGGACATGCCCCTTACCAGCAATTACATCTAGTCATAGATAATATCGAAATACTTCATATCCCGCTTGCCGTCCATTCCGGTATCGTAGGCGGCATCCTGCAGAAGCTCGAGCACTGATTGACTGTCAGCTCCGTATTCTATACAGCCGTATGCCTTGTCAACCACACGAACAGCCGTTTTAATTGCCTCGTTGAACATATCAATAAAAGAAGCGTTGGATGTGATCGTATCATCACACGGATGCTTCCAGATCGCATGCTCTTCGTTCAATACATCATAGCGCTCATCCACAGACGGACGGACAACGTTGCCGCTGACAGCCCAGGGCTTGCGTGCAAGCGTCTCAAAGCCCTTTAACAGCGGATATTTGATATTTGCAGGATCATACAGCAGCTTCTGTACATCATACCAGGAGTTCAGGGTTTCCCTGATATCGTGTACCTTAACCTCATGGTGATAAACCTTGCGTGCAGCTGGTACGTATATGCGGGCGATCGCCTTCAGAATATCCTCATCATATGCACAGATTTCATAGCACGGATAATCCCGTATACTCAAGCCGCGGTATTTTTCCAGCATCATGGTATCCATCATAGACTCAAAGCGGTGATGCAGACCTGCACTGACACCCCGGCAGTTCCCTGTACGATAGAAAATATAGGGATGTGTCGTCTTATCCAGCGCCCAGTGACACAGGTGACCAAACAGATAAACACTCATCAGCTCCTTTACATCCTCATGCTTCTGTGCACGGATGCATTCAATTGCTGTTTCATAAAACGCATTGATACCATGTGCATGCATGGCACTGCCCAGCCTGTTCAGCGCATGACTTTTATAGGATTCCCATGGCTTGATATGAGAAAAGAACAGGAAATCAGGACCATTGCTACCGATGTAGAATATCTGCGGATGACGCTCTATCATGGAACGGATATCGTGCTTGGTCATGCTCTTCAGCACTTCTTCCGCAAAAATCTTATGTGTAATAATATTTGGCATAGAACCCTCCTTGTGCTTGCTTCACGTATTTACATACTCTATTATAGCACAGCACGCCTTTCATAACGCAAAAGAAAGCGCTGCTTTTCGCTTTCTTTCTACAAATTCTGTGCTGTTTCGAGCTGAGGAACGCGATTGACGATTTCCATAAACTGCTCTCCTGTTATCGTTTCACGCTCATACAGGAATTTTGCCAGCTCATGCAGCTTCTCCTTGTTCTCCTCCAGAATGCGGCGTGCTTCCTCATAGGCCTGCTGTATCAGCCTGACGACCTCTTCATCGACACGGGTTGCTGTCTGATCGCTGCAGGCAAGCGAGGTATCGCCGCCCAGATATTTATTATTCACGGTTTCCAGAGCTGTCATCCCGAAGGTTTCACTCATTCCCAGACGCGTGATCATGCTTCTGGCAATCTTGGTTGCCTGCTCGATATCATTGCTGGCTCCACTGGTGATGGAATGGAACACCAGATCCTCTGCAGCACGTCCGCCGCAGCAGGTCATGATTTTGGTGAATGCCTCCTCCTTGGTAATCAGGTTGCTTTCCTCCTCCGGAACCTGCAGGGTATAGCCAAGTGCACCGCTTGTTCGCGGTACGATCGTGATTTTCGTTACCGGCATACTGTTTTTCGCTTTGGCCGCAACCAGCGCGTGGCCGATTTCATGATAGGATACAATCAGCTTTTCCTTGGTTGATATGACAGCATTTTTACGTTCATATCCGGCGATCACCGTTTCCACGCTGTCCTCCAAATCCTTTTGGATGACCTGTGTCCGGTTATCCTTGACCGCAAGCAGGGCAGCTTCATTGATAATGTTGGCCAGCTCCGCACCGCTCGCACCGGCAGTCGCTCTTGCGATTGCACGAAAGTCAATATTCTTGCCCATGCGAACATCCTTGGCGTGTACCTGCAAAATGGCCTGACGCCCGGCAAGATCCGGTAAATCCACCGGTATACGCCGGTCAAAGCGTCCCGGACGAAGCAGTGCCTGATCCAGAGATTCCGGGCGATTGGTAGCAGCCAGAAGGATGACGCCAGTACTTCCGTCAAAGCCGTCCATTTCCGCCAGCAGCTGATTCAGCGTCTGTTCCCGTTCATCATTACCACCCACACCTGCACCATCCCGCTTCTTTCCTATGGTGTCGATTTCATCAATAAACACGATACACGGTGCCTTTTCTCTGGCTTGTTTGAACAGATCACGGACTCTGGCAGCTCCGCGCCCGACAAACATCTCGACAAATTCCGAACCGCTGATTGAGAAAAACGGTACATTTGCTTCCCCTGCCACCGCTTTCGCAAGCAGTGTCTTCCCGGTACCCGGAGGCCCGACAAGCAGAGCTCCCTTCGGCATCTGTGCACCGATCTGGGTATAGCGCTGGGGACTTTTGAGAAATTCCCCCATTTCCTGCAGCGCAGCCTTGGCTTCCTCCTGTCCAGCCACATCCAGAAAGGTTTTCCCTGTCTGTGATTTTACATATATTTTCGCATCGCTCTTTCCAAAGCCGCCTAAGCCGCCTCCCCCAAAGCTCATGGCATCACCGCCCATTTTCTTCTGCATCTTCTTAAACATGTGGTTACCAAACCAGAACAGCAGAATAATCGGCAGGATACCCGTTATCAGGAAGGACAGCCAGGGATTCATTTCCTTCGTGTGTACTCTTGTAAAGGTTGCCCCGGCATCATACAGCCGCTGAGACAGCGCGGTATCCGTTTCCATCGTTTCCGTCTGATATATCGTCTTTTCATCCTTTTTCAGCGTATAGCTGATGCTTTGATCACCGATTTCCACCTTGTCGATCTTTTTCTGTTCTGTCTGTTTAATAAAGGTATTGTAGCTGACATCCTTGATTCGACTCTGTTCCATTGCAGAAAACAGCATATTTCCCGCAACAATGACAATCAGTATCAGCAGATAATAAAAATATAAGGGTTTCTTTTGTTTATTCATGTTTGCACCTCCTGATGCAGGACCCCGGCAGCCGCCAGGAATCCGCAATTCCGTAATCCGGCGTTCTTTGAGCTTTTGAAATAAAGAGTCTGGTGGAGCTTCCTGCCTGTTCGATAAACAAGTCGCTCAGCCTGCCGGCTGTGTCTTCTTCAAATGTAGGCTGTGTAACACCATACGCTTTATAAAAACGGATGATCGAGTGCTTCATCATCCTGTGCTTCGCCTTTTCTTTCATGCGCAGTTCCTTTGTGCACAAAGGATTTATCGTATCCATGAGACTGCTATTTTGCAGCGAAGTACATGAGCAATCACTTCCTCATTTCTTATAAAAGCACGTACCTTTGCCTTTCATATTCCCTGCATGAAATATTTACACATACTATAATACGGAAGCCCTGGATGGTCAACAGCTGTACTTTGAAATCCATAATTCCATGCAATCATCCCATAATTCACATAAAGATGTAGGCGAAACCACCATGCCGTTTCTTTGCATTTACATACCGTAAAGTAGGGGGTGATACTATCGCAACAGGTACGTTACAGATCCATGCCACCTGTGGTCTGGGACTTTTCAATATACCGAATGCCATGCTCCGCATTACAATGAAGCACAACAGCGTTCTTGTCTATGAAGATTTCTTCATGACAAAAGAGGATGGAAGAACACCTGAAATCCCATTGTATGTGGACGAAACACAGACTGCCGGATATGAAATCGATATCCGTGCAAAGCACTTCCATGCCGCTCATATCGTCCTGCCCCTGTATCCGGGCGTACACAGTGAGCTCATCGTTTATATGATACCAAAGCTGCATATACAGACTCAGCCGATGCTACAATCATTGCACAAGCTGCATGAAAAAAACAAACCGTCGTTTTCCTTTGAAGCCTTCCTGTATGCTCTGCGCTATCTGAATCCTACCTTGCCGGCGGAGCTGCTCCGTCAGCGCGCGGAGGATATCTGGATGCAGCTTTCAAGGGAGACGAATCCGGCGTTCCTGCCGCCCTGGCTTCTCCTTCATCAGCGCGTATATAAAATCGCTGAGGAGGTTTTTGAGAAGCATACGTCCTGCTCTGTGTCGATTGCTGCCTGCGGGACAGCCTCTTCCACGACACACGAGCAAGAACAGTGGCAGCGTTTTCTTCAGACCTGTGTTCCCGTATGTGCAACAGATGAGCAGGAGATAAGCGAAGCTGCGCTGTACAACCAGCTTCATATAGAAGCCGGTGGTGCAGACAGTGCCGCAGCCAAGGATAAAATCAACAGCAGGAAGCGCGCACTGCAGGCGCTTGTAAATGCTTTGCCAAAGGAGCCTGCACAGCTTCTGCCATGGGATGCATGGGAGCTGCTGCTGCAAGAGACAAACAGCAGCTATGAAATACTGAAGCTGTTTCTTGGAAAATCGCTTCTGTATGCCTGGCTCGCCCAGTGCCAAAGCAGCAGGACAGCTGCTTCCAAAGCGGAATGGCAGCAGGTATTGAAAAAGGAAGCAAAACACCTGTACCACAGCCTGCAGGATGCTGATATTCTGAAGCGTGAGCCCCCTGCCTTATGTGAACAGCTGAAGGAATCGGACATGGAGATGCTGCTAAGGAAGGTATTGAAGGCCTATGACAAGAGCCAAAGCAATGCCTCCTTTACAGAAAATGTATGTGCATTCCAAAGGCTGCTTGCACTTCCCATTGATGGCACACTGCATAATCGTGACTGCAGATTACTGCTTGAAATCAGTGAAGAGCTGAATATTCCTCCCATATAAGCATACCGATACGAAAAAGACAGGCTCGCGAACTATGCGTGTGCCTGCCTTTTATACATATGCAATGCAGTTATGGAATTATAGTAAAGCAGATACCAGACTCCATACCGGCGGTGCGAGAAAAACCGTGAGAATTCCGCATACACCAATCGCAAGAGAGCTCATTGCGCCTTCCACATGCCCCAGCTGCAAAGCCTTGCTGGTTCCGATCGCATGGGCACTGCAGCCCAGTGCAATTCCCCGCGCAATCGGATGCTCGATGCGAAAAACACGGAAAACAAATTCAGCTACAACGGCACCGATGATTCCGGTGACCAAAATAGCAAGTACGGTAATTGCCTGAATACCGCCCAGTTCAACACTCAGCTCCATGCCGATCGGCGTTGTAATGGATTTGGGCACGAGACTGGCAATGATGGCAGGCTCCATCCGTACAAGCCAGGCACACAGCAGCGTGGATACCAGTCCGACAGCAATTCCACAGACGATACCTACCATGATCGGAACAAAATAGTTTTTCAGGCTGTGCACCTGCTGATACAGCGGAACAGCCAGAACCACGGTGGCAGGACCAAGAAACAAGGAAATGATATCACCGCCCAGCTGATACGTTTCCAGCCCGATTCCACTCAGCATGAGCACGGCGATGATCATCATGATGGCGGTAAGCAGCGGATTGAGGAAAATCAGCTTTGTCTTCTTTTGCAGTAAGAGTCCTGCCTCAAAGGCCGCCAGCGAAAGCAGGATGCCGAACATCGGATTTTTCAGCAGCTCTTTCATGGCTTTGATTTCCTTTCCATCATATGCTGGATGATACGCCCGCTGCAGCCCATCGTGATGATCGTTGTCACAAGACAGATGACCAGCATCCAGATCCATAAGCCCTTCATCGCAGAAAAGCTGGTCATCAGCGCCACACCGGCAGGAAGGAAGAAAAACGGCAGATGTCCCAGTAGAAAATCGGAAACCGTCGCAATCTGCTCCAGCTCAACAATATGCAGCTGCAGCAGCACAAACAGCAGAATCATACCGATCAGACTTCCGGGAAGCGGCAGGGACAACGTCGTACTGATCAGCTCTCCGACATAATACAGTCCGAAGATCACGAGCACCTCACGAAAAATTTTCATGAGCGTTTCCCCCTTCGCTGCGGTTTCGAAGCTTTATTTGCATAGGGCTTTCTGTGCTGCTCCTTCTGTCTTCCTCCTGCAAGCTTATTTCCGGTATGCCCCTTGCGATACGGTATCAGACATTTCGGTGAATTCCCCACCAGATCCATACGGCCGGCTGTCTTCAGCGCCTTGTAGACAAGATCATAATTTTGCGGATAGGTGAACTGCATCAGTGCCCGCTGCATCGCTTTTTCCTCATAGGTTCGTGCAACATAAACCGGACGCATCGTCTTCGGATCCAGACCGGTATAATACATACAGGTTGCCGGTGTCCCCGGAGTCGGATAGAAATCCTGAACCTGCTTCGGCGTATAGTGGATTTTTTTCAGATAGCAGGCAAGCTCGATCGCCGCCTGCAGATCACTGCCGGGATGAGAGCTCATAAGATAGGGAACAATGAACTGATTCCTGTTGAACTGCTCATTCTTCTGCTTGAATTTATCCACAAATTTCAGATACAGCTCTTTTCTCGGCTTCCCCATTTTATCCAGCACTGCCGCATTGATATGCTCAGGAGCCACCTTCAGCTGTCCGCTGATATGATGCTGTACAAGCTCATCGAAGAACTCATCATTTTTATCATACATCAGGTAATCATAGCGGATACCGGAACGGATAAACACCTTTTTCACTCTTGGAAGTGCGCGCACTGCCCGAAGAATTTCCAGATAGCGGCTGTGATCCACCTTCAGATTTGCACAGCCCTTGGGAAACAGACACTCCCGATTCTTACACGCGCCGTATTCCCGCTGCTTATCGCAGGCTTCTCTTGAAAAATTGGCAGTCGGTCCTCCGACATCATGAATATAGCCCTTGAAATTCGGCATTTCCGTAATACGCTTCGCTTCATCGACGATGGAATCCCTGCTTCTTGTGGAAATCACGCGTCCCTGATGATGCGTAATGGCACAGAAAGCGCAGGAGCCGAAACAGCCGCGGTTACTGACAATGGAAAACTGTACCTCTTCAATCGCAGGAATATATGTATAGCGAGGATGATAGGTGCGCTCGTAGGGCAGCGAATAGGTGAAATCCATTTCCTCCTGCGTCAGCGGCAGCGGAGGCTGATTCTGTACGACATACCAGCCGTCATACGGCTCCACCAGCACACTGGCTGCAATGGCATCAATGTTTTCATGCTGTATGTGAAAGCTCTTTGCATACGTATGCTTATCTGCACACACCTCTTCATAGGAGGGCAGCAGCACATAATCGCTCAGGTATTCCAGAGCTTTGGTTTTCCAGCAGGTTCCCCGGATATAGCAGAGATCCTCTGCCCGCAATCCGCTGTTTAATGCATCGGCAACCTCGATGATGGTGTTTTCTCCCATCCCATACATCAATAAATCAGCCTGTGAATCAATGAGGATGCTTCTGCGCACCTTATCATCCCAGTAATCATAATGGGAAAGACGCCGCAGACTTGCCTCAATACCGCCAATCAGAACCGGCTTATGCGGAAACAGACGCTTTAATATCTGCGTATAGACAATGGTCGGACGATCCGGCCGCTTTCCCATAACTCCCTCATCACTGTAGGAATCCTTATCTCTTCTTCGCTTATTGACAGAATAATGATTCACCATGGAATCAATATTTCCGGCAGATACAAGAAACCCCAGACGCGGCTCACCGAATTGTGTAAATTCCTCATCGTTGTGCCAGTCGGGCTGCGGCAGAATAGCACAACTGTAGCCGTATGCCTGCAATGTTCTCGTTATAATTGCACAGCCGAAGGACGGATGATCCACATAGGCATCTCCGCTCACATAAACAAAATCAACACTCTCGAATCCCTGCCCCAGCATTTCCTCTCTGGTCGTTGGTAAAAAAGCCATAGCAATACACACTCCTCACTTGCGCTATAATCTTACCATACTTTTCCGGCTTCTCCCATCGGATTTTACGTGTTTTTGATGATGTTTTTTAAGATAGCCCTTACACTTGCCTGTCCCAGAGATAAGACAGGATGCTAATCCCGTCTGACTGCCTGCATGGTTTCTTAAAGGGACTAAAAAAAGACGGTCGAGGAAACCGCCTTTCAGAAAAGAAGTCAGATGATAGTATTGGTTGTAAAGTTATAGAGGATACAATACAGCAGCACGTGAGAAAGGAACGCTCTGCAGTCTTGTTAGTTTTATCTAACTTCTCTCATAGGATACACCATGTGTTAGCCTTTGTCAACTTTTATTTTAAAAATTACACCACCTCTTCCGGTAAGCAGGCGTATCTATCTTACAATGAAATATAGAGTCCTGCGTCCAAAAGACAGTTCACGAGTCTAGTTAAGCATTTGATCAGGCGTTGCATTGTGGAATTCACCATTTGAATACCACGTCTTCCAGATAAAAGGACGGTCGAGGAACCGTCCTTTATAAATAGAAGTCAGAGCTGATTATCATTGGGTTGTAAAGTTATAGAGGAAAAAGAATACAGTACGTGAGAAGGAATGTACCACAATCTTGTTATATTTGTCTAACTTCTCCTTTAGTATATGCAATTTGTTAGCCTTTGTCAACTTATTTCCGCTATTTTTTACACATTCCTTCCTATGTTTCGTTACCATTCACCGCTTTATATCTTTAAAACAGCTTGAATAAGGGCGAAAACAAATATATGCGTGGCAGTAATTTCTATATCGTTGTTTCTACCAATGTCCCACAAGGCAATAACAGACAACCGATGAGTATCCATGACCTGTCCCCTGCAAAGCCTGTCTAAATCCTTACACATACCGCCCCACCTCATACGTTTCCCCTATGCAATACATGCAAAGACGAGCACCTACGCTATCCGTGATGTCTGCCTCCCTCTTATTTTCGTATCCGTTTTCGGTAAATAGACCATACACAGATACCGATAGAAACAAGAGAAAGAATGATGACAAAGGGATATCCATACCTCCAATGCAGCTCCGGCATTCCTGTGAAATTCATGCCGTACCAGCCGACAATCAGTGTCAGCGGAAGGAAAATCACTGTAACGATCGTGAATATATACATCATGCGATTCAAGCGGATATCCACCTGCGCCTGATAGGATTCACGAACCTGCACACTGTAATCGCGCAGGGTGCGGGTATGCTGTCCCAGTCGTTCCACCCGATCGGAACAGATGCGAAGATGGTGCAGCTGCTCTCGGGCAAACAGGTCGTTTTCATCCTCCAGCAGCTCCTCGCATACATCGCTGAACTGCTCATCATATTGCAGCAGGTAGCGAATCCTGTTTCGGATTCCGGTGATCCGCTGATTGAAATTTTGCAGATTATCATTCAGAACATCATTATCCAGCTCCTCAATCAAATCCTCGAGCTGATCGTGCTCCTCCTTATGCTTCTTCAAAAGGAAGTCAAAAAACAGCGAAAGAATATGCTCAGCACTGAGCTGTGCTTCCGGCAGCTGCTGAAGCTGCCGAAAAAAATCCAGCAGCTGATCCGTATTCTCACTGATTAGAATCACTTCCCTTTGCCGGCAGTATAAACCAATACCCGCTGCGGCTTCCTTACGGACTTTCAGCGGATGTACAAAGCCAAAGCAGTAGCCGTAATAGCTGTCCAGCTTATGCAGCGTGCGGCTTTGATCCATGTGATCCAGCTCCACAAGGGTCCCCGGTGAAAACCCGAAGGCTTCTACAAGACCCTTCCATTCCTCCAGCCTGTATATGCCAAACAGAAACTGACCTTCCATTGCTTTCTGTGGGGAAGTCTTTTGCTTCCGGTAAAGATCATACAGCATATGCTCACTTCCTTTTGCTTATTGTACCACAGCTTTGGCGGAATTTGAAAGAGTATCCCTGTGACCCTTATCCGCCTTTGTCCGGATGATTCCAGCATTCATAGGAAACAAGGCTCTTATGTCCATGGGAGTCCCTGCTTCTGCAGGTGATACATCTGCCTGAAGTTACGGCAGTACCGCCCGTATTCACTGTGCAGCTGTACCGACAGCTCTTTGATGAAAAGCCCTTATGAACAGCACAGGCAGTCTTCACCCGCTGTACAGCCTTTGTCAAAGAAACTGCAGCGGCAGAAAGACTGCTGACAAAAAAATTCACCAGACACGGTTCATGCTGGTGAATCACTGATTATAATACCGCCTACTATGGCAGCAATTCCGATTCCCTGCATCAGGGTGGACGGCTCACGCAGAAGAAAAATCGACAATAGAAGCGCTATACAGGGATCAAGGTAGCTGCCAACGGCTGCCTGCGAGCTGGTAAGATGATGCAGTGAAGTAAAATACAGCGCATAGGCGACTCCGGTATGCACCACGGCGATACACATGATCCAGGGCCATGAGGCTGCCGGAAGCTCTGGTATCAGCTGAATGCGTCCTTCCAGCAGCAGATAAACAAACAGAATACCTGCAGAGCACAGCAGCTGCAAAAAGGTAAAGTACAGACCGTCGATATCATGAAGGAACCGGTTTGTAAGCAACACACCCGCATAGCACAGTGCAGCGGCAGCCGCAAACAGTATTCCCTTGAGCTGCACAGCAGTGCCCGTTACCTGCGTTATGCACAAAAGGCCTCCCATCGTCAGTACGATGCCCAATACAATACGCAAAGTTACAGACTCATGAAAGAGGAAGACCGCCGCCAGAAGCGCCAGCAGCGGTGCTGTATAATATATCACCGTTGCAATGGAAATCGTAGCTGCGGCATAGGCTTCAAACAGAAAGACCCAGTTAAAGCCCAGAAAGGCGGCAGACAGCAGTACATACAGCAGCTGCCTGCCACCGATTTTCTGTATGCGATGTCTTTGAAACAAAAGAAGAACACCCAGAAACGCGGCACCGATGAGCGTTCGCAGAAAGGCCAGCACATCACCTGCGACATGCGCCTGCCGTACAAACAGACCCAGTGTGCCAAATAACAGCATGGCACACAAATAGGCTCCCATATGTCGCTTAGTCACGCATCATATCCTCCAGGGCATGATACACGATATATTCAGCATAGGTATCCATGGCACAGTATTGCTCCAGCTGCCCATAGATTTCCTGCTTTTTTTCTGCGTCAGCCGTACAGTATTCCCTCCATTTTTCAACCGCATCCATACCATAGGAAATTTCCAGATCCTGATAACTGTAATCAGAGAATACAGGTACCAGCCTCTTCAGCGAGTAAAAGCCTGCCATCCGGATATCATAGACATTTCCGGTTGAAAACGGAAGTGACAGATCAACCATGCGCTCCCACACAGCACGTAAACGCTCCTCATATTCCGGAAACTGCTGTGCCAGCTGTACCAGACGCAGCTTTTCCGCCCCCTCCATATTATAGACGAGAATCGTTCCCGTCTTCGGAATATGGGCAAGCAGATGCTCAAGGAAAGCCCTGCGGCAGTCGCCCTCTCCGATAAAGCCGACATGATGCAGCTCCTGCTGCTCCTCAATATGCAGACTATACTGGAAAACCAGGACATCAAAGGGCTTCATACCCTCATACGGAGGAAACGCATAGGTTTCCCATTCAAAATCCAGATAGGAAACCGGTGTCTGGATATGTGCCTTCTTCCAGCAGCGCAGCGCTCCCTTATCCACATACAGTCCGTGATTGCGGGCCGCCATGATCTGCGCATACTGATGACGTGTTCCCTCGATTCGATCGATATCCGCATCCCGCAGGGTGGTGATCCCCTCCTCATGCATATCATATTTTTGAGCAGCCTGCACCAGATTCAAAATGGAATCATCCGCCGGCTCTTCCGGGAAGCAGTCGTCATAATACATACACTTGCCGCCGCGTGTACACACATGACTTCGCTTCACGGGGATATCGTCCATAGCCTCACAGGCATGCAGCTTTTCCAGCATGGCATCCAAATCGATTTCCTGCTTGTCCAGCAATTCCCGAATCGTTTTGTGCGCCTTGTTCTTACCGTTGTATAAATATTCATCAACGATCAGCAGCTGTCTGACATCCAGCTCTTTTCCTCGGACATACGCCGCATTCAGATGAATGGCATACACTGCATCAATCGAGACCTCCAGCTTTTCCAGCACCGCCAGATACTGTGCCATACGGACAGCCTCATGCTCCTTGGGAAAACAGCTGCGATAGGTGAAATAAAGAATACGCCTGCCATCCTCCTGTACCAGAAACGGTACGTTGATTCTTAAATCTTCATAGACAAAGCGGGCGTGGATGAGCACTTTTTTCTCATGCAGCGCCTGTAATGCTAGTTCCCCACTGTCATTCGCCTGCCCGACGAACGCATCCTCTTCGCGGATCATCAGCAGCTGCTTTACCAGCTCGCTCATGCTTTCATTATAATTTACAAAGGGAACAAATTCCTTTTTTTGGCGCCGTGACAGCCAGAAGGCTCTGGGACAGCGCTCATATTTCTTTATATCTGTAAGATGCAGCATTGCGTATCAACTCACTCTCCAGGTAAAATTATACCAGATGTAAGAGAAATTAGGAATATAAAGCGAGCATATCTTTTGCAATCGCATGGATTTCCTGCTTCAGGTCCTGCGGACTGACAAGTTGGCACTGGTTTCCCAGCGACAGCAGAAAATTACGCGCACTGATTCTTCCCTCCATCATGGTGGTCAGATACAGTGTCTGCTCATCCACCCATTCCAGCACCGGAGAAATACCGGGCTTTTTTTCACTGATCAGGCGGGCGCTTTCTCCATAGACATACAGCTTCAGCTCGATGATTTCATCACGGATCAGTCCTGTCTTCCCGATATAATCACGGATATGAAAGTCCGCATCCCGTACAAACGGACGTCTGGTCAGCCGCACATTCCGCATACGCTCCTCACTGAATTTGAAGTTTCGATAAGCTCTGGCCTTCAGCGAATATGCAAGACAATAATAGCTGCCCTTTACATTGATGATCTCATAGGGCTGAATGACGATGGTTTCAAAATCAGAAGCATGAAGACTTTTATACTGCAGCTCCACCGCAAAAAGGGCATCTCTTCCCTGCTCACAGATGCGTATCATCGATATCATTGCACCGGTTACATCCGCGCTCTCTTCCACATACACGCCGCTTTCCCGCACCTGCAGCGTGGTTGTTGCCAGAAATTTATCAATTGCTCTGCAATATGTTGCATAAGGCAGAAAATCACGGTGGCTTTCCAGATAGCGTCTGGATTCCTGAAGGGAGCGCAGCTCCTCCTCATACAGCCCCGCCACGGGAAGAAGCGTTCCGGATTTCAGCTGATAACCGCCGTATTTTCCGGTCGTCCCTTCAATCACATACCCCGCTTCCTCCAGCTCCTTGCGATATTCCAGAATATTTCTAACATTGGTATCCAGCTCCCGTGCCAGCTCCTCGCGCGTCATAAACCCGCGGGAACGCAAAAGCTGAAGCATACGGATACAGGCAGCACATCGTTTCATAATTCCTCCCGTCTATGCTCGTGCAGGAAGCGGATAATCGAGCGGACAGTACCGGGACGGGTAAGGTCCGAATTCCTCCTTGACCTCTTCCTCCTTTGGCACGATTCCCAGAAATGCCAGCGGAAATATCATCTCTCCCACACAGCGATCCAGTGCAAAGCCCAGTGCCTCCTCAACCTGCACGGCCCCTGCCTTGATCAGCAGCATCATAATTTTTTCATTTCTTGTGAAAACAGCATGAATCAGAATCGGATATCCATTGAATATCCAGTTTGGATCCGCTCCCATGCGAAGTACGCGACGCAGACCTCTGACATCCTCATTCCATACAGCATTCAACATCATTGTTGCCAGTTTTCTATCACTCATCATAAGGCACATCCTTTCTTGATGTCTTTATGATATGCCCTATTGTTACATTATACATGTAACAATGCAATTTATCTATAAAAATATGGGAACACAGCAATATCATCAGCATAGCGGTTTACCCTATACGCTGTCCTATATAAAAGGATGCATGCTATTACTGCAAGTGAGCTACCCTATCTTTGAAAGATTCATACAATGGCTGTATAAAAAAAGCAGATTCACAATGAGGTGCATCCGCTTTTCTATGTAAGCTGTTTAGTCTTCCATTCCGTTTTTGGCATCATTTGGTGTATTGACATTGCTGTTCTGCTCATTCGCATTCTTCGTAGTCCCCGGATTGGAGGGCTCGCTCACACCATTTGTTCCGTTGGTTCCGGTTGTCCCCGTACCTGCATAGGTATAATTCGGGAATGCCGTGACAACATCATTCCAGTCTGCATTGGTATCGTAGAGGAATAGGAAATCACCGTTTACCTTGGCACCGTATTCCTGTTCCTTATTATTGATGCTGACCTTCACCTTGCCGTTATCCTTTGCTTCCTTCAGGACCTTTTTCATATTGTCATCATCGGATTTCACGCGATACAAATATCCGGTGCTTCCGTTGTAATCAAAGCTTCTGCCCTCATAAGCCGCAAAGTCAATATCAGTGATCGCCTTGGAATTTTCATATTTCAGACCTTTATCCTTGAAATAATTCATGACATTATCAATGCTGTCTTCCGTCTTGTTCTTGGCGTCCTTTACGCTTTTTTCCGCAGCTTCCTTGGTCTCGTTTGTTTTCGTATTTGCATCCTTCTTGTCATTCATACTGCAGCCGCCCATCAGTGCTGCCAAAAGCGCGATACACGCTGCTTTCTGTACTAGTTTATTCATATTCCAGCCTCCTGTCATAGGTAGTATGTCTCATCCTTACGGTTTTATACCTCATAGGTTTTCAGAAGCAGCACCGCATCATACAGGTCATACCGTTGTTCACGCTCGCACGCTCGAAGCAGGGTGTCCAGCAGCTGCTCCAGGCTTTTTTCCCGGGCTTCATATGCCGTTACAGCACGTAACAGCAGATTGGCTGTACGCTGTGTCCAGTCCATATTCTGTATTACATGCTGCAGCATACGCGAAACATCCGAAGCGGTGTGCACTCTTCTGCCGATATCCTCGCATACATGATAAAAATCAAGACTTTGAATCCCACAGCTGCTGTGCATAAGCGTATTCCAGACCTCATACAGGCGGGTACTGTCGAGTAAAAACAACAGCCGGTATCGCTTCCACACCGCTTGTGCATCCTGCAGCGTTTTCTCTAACAGATTCCTGCATTTGATTGCGGATATGTTTTTATCCTTTACCTCCAGCATGATATCCATATCCAGCCCTTCCCGCTCGCGGATAAACTCCAGAAATGTATCGGCATCAATGTGCATCGCATGTGCTCCCTTACGCTTTTTCACATCCTGCTGGCAGAAATGTATTTTCATGATGCCATCCTCTTTTTTCCATGTGCCGGATACCAGACGGAGCCATTCCAGCTGTGTGCGCTCTACTGGTGGAGGAAGTATGGCATGATGCAGATTATCGAATACCACCGGAATCGAAAGCTGCGCTGACAAATACAAGACATCCTCTACTGTATAGTAGCGGTCGTCATTTTCTATTATGAGATGCTTTTGAATGATGGGATCCAAACGCCGGTATACCCTTGCAAAGCGCTGCATCGCCTGCTGCTTATCGCCATAGATGCCACCGACATGCAGCACCATTTTATGTGTCGCATCCAATCCCATCGCCTCCAGAATGGACGCATGATACAGTAGCTCATCGATACTGCGCTCTACGACATCCTCTCGCGGTGAATTGATCACACAGTACTGACCGGGATGCAGGGATACACGCATATTGTTTTTTCGTACATAGTCCCCCAGGCTTTGAAACTGCGCAGCAAATTCATCCAGCCAGGGTATGGTATTGACCGGACTGGAGCCAAAGGGAATCAGGTCGGAGGACAGACGATACATACGGATGTTGTGCCCTGCATTACACTCCAGCAGCTTTTGCAGTGTTTCCAGATTAGCACGGATAATACTGCGCAGACGGTCCTCTGTCGCAAATTTCTGGATGCAGGTTTCAAAATGAAATTGCGCATCAAGGCATATACAGGCGTATCCGATTTTCATAAACACAACTCCTTTTCTCTTTACTTAGCTTGTGCATAAGCTGAAAAATTATGAGCAAACGCTGAAAAACAGGATGCCTACAGCTGTCGGTAAGGGAAAGACAACAGCCTGCAATCGCTGCCCAGCATCGTTTTTTCTTGTCAATTTCCCTCCTAGCCGTTATGATAAAGACGATAAAGGAGGATGGATTACATGAAGAAAAAGTATATGTTTTTCGATATTGACGGTACGCTGACGGATAATGCGACGAAAAAAATTGTTCCCAGTGCCCAAAAGACGCTGGACAGACTGCAGGAGGCAGGACATTTTGTCGCAATCGCCACAGGAAGAGCTCACTATAAAGCAAGGGGCTTTATGGAAGCTTCGGGTTTGCATAACATGGTATGCTGCGGAGGGAACGGTCTGGTGATCAATGATGAGCTGATCATGAATACACCGCTAGACCGGCAGAAGGCAATCGCAGTTTATAAGGAAGCACGCGCTCTGGGCTATGGTGCACTGGTGATGCTGGATGATTCGATCGATGTGTACGATGTGGATGATCGTTTCTTGCGGCAGTGCGGAGAACGGAAGGAACCAACCAATTACATATTCCATGCGGACTTTGACATTGATCAGGTAAAGAATATTTATAAGCTTTACATATCCGTTCCCAAAGAGGAGGAGCACAGACTTACGAAAAAGGATACGCTGGGGAATCTTCGCTTTGTCGAGACGTATCTGATGTTTCAGCATGACCGCAAGAAGGAAGGCATTCTGGATATGATGGAGCGCCTTGGCGGCCCTGTGGAGGATGTTGTCGTATTCGGGGATGATTATAACGATCTGGTTATGTTTGATGATGCATGGTTCAGTATTGCTATGGGCAATGCCTGCGATGCGCTGAAGAAAAAGGCGGATTACGTTACCGATCGCAATGTCGATGACGGTATCTATAAGGCATGCCTGAAATTCGGGTGGATTTCGTAGGACTTCGATTTATCAAGCAGCATTAAAAAAAGGCGTTTCATCTGCTATCGGTTCTTAATCGATTTGGGTAGCTTTAAACAGGAGATTCAACACTTTTATCAATGGAAGCTGAATTTCCTCTGTCCGCAAACATCCTGAATTAGAAAGAACTTGAAATCATGAAGCGTCTTTTTTCTTTTGCTTTAACGATCGCCTGCGTTTTACACGCTTTTTTTCAGCTCTGAAACAGCATTTTACTTTTGTTTTCATTGTGGCTAAAGGCTTCTTACTTGAATTGCCTCAGCCCATGCGAATGATGGTTTACACCGATGATCAGCTTCCTTTCCCCATTTTGATATAGCTTCACAAAGTAACCGGTTTCTATTCTATATGGAAATGCTGCGCTGCAACTATTTGTATTCAGCACTTACCTGCTAATCCAGCTTTGTAAGTACCTCCAGCATGGTATGGACGGCTTGTTCAAAAGCTGCGATTTCCCTGTCGCTGAGCTTCTGCAGCATCTGTTCGTATAATGCTGTGGCATCCAGCGCATTTTCCTTTAGAAAGTGAAAGCCCTGTGCTGTGATTCCTATATGGATGCTTCGCCGGTCGCCGGGATTTTCACTTCGTTCCACAAGACCATAGCGATGCAGACTGTCAATCATGTGGGTAGCCTGCTGCTTGCTGAGACGCATTGCCTTTGCGAGCTCTCCCATTTTCATTTGTCCGCAGTTTTTCAGCGTCATCAGACAGAAATAAGTTTCATAGCTGATCTGTCTTGATTTCTGTTGCCGGCGTATGCTGCGCTCTACTTTATAGTGCCAGTGCGGCAGCAATCGAATCAGTTCCTGCATGGAAGTCGTGTGGTTCATGGTGATATCCTCCTTCGTTTGGTATTGACATATTTTCAAAAACGGATACAATACAATTAGTACATAATTATGTACTATTCATTGTTATTTACTATATGCACATCATAACGGAAACTTTGTAAAAAAGCAAGAAAAGGTTAAAAAAGGAGTGATATCATGCGCAAAATCAGTATGTCCTTTGCTAAAGAAGCGCTCTACAATGCTTTTCGGTTTGTTATCAATGTCGGCTTTATCTTTTTGTTTCAAATAATGTTTCATGCGGAGAATACGCTGACTGCCGTAGCCCTGTCCGTAGGCTTCACCATGCTTCCCAACAGCGAGCTGCATATACGCCCCGGCGCTATGTGCTGCATTGTTCTGCTGCTGTATATCGGCGGGGGAATCGCTGCGCAGAGTGCATTGCTGCACCCCGCTCTCGCTTTCCTCATCAATTTCTGGTTTCTCGTTATGTTGCTGGCACTCATCAGTGAGCCAATGGAAATGAAGGCGAACATCTCCTTTCTGCTCTGCTTTGTATTTTCACAATCCACCTATGTTCCCTGGACGCAGTTTCCTGCACGCATGGCATGCGTGAGCTTTGGAGCACTGCTGATCTGCGGCTGTATCGTCCTAAACTGGAAACGAAAGGGCATCGGCAGAAACGGCTATACCCTGAAAGAGCAGTTTCAGCGCAGTAGGGTGCATCGCAGCTATATTCTTCGCATGTCGCTGGGAATATCGCTTGCCATGCTCATCGCCTCCATCCTCCAAGCCGTTATGGATCAGCATCGTCGTGATGTCCCTGACACAGCTGGAATTTTCCGAAACACTGGAAAGGATACGCCACCGTTTCATCGGTACACTGGCCGGGATCGTGCTGTTCTTCGTTTTCTTCCAGCTGCTGATTCCTCAGCAGTATGCAATGCTGGTCATCATGCTTCTGGGTTATATCGGCTTCTTTCTACCGGAATACAAATACAAGCAGGTGATCAATGCCATTTCAGCCTTGAATGCATCCCTTGTCATTCTGGACACCAAAACAGCCATCGAAAACCGGTTGTTCTGCCTTGTATTGGGCATCGTGATCGTGATCGTGATTTACATGCTTGCAGGTACAGCGCGCAAGGTGCACCGTATACAGCGCTGGAGCGTGCATACCGCCATGGCAGATGATCATCCAAAAAACAGGGAAACCGCAGCACTGTTTTCAATCAGCACCTGTACGTACGGTGAATGAATCCACCGATACGATCAGGTGCTTTTTTTCAGTATAAAATGAAATGAACAAGTAGGGTTCTCTCTGTTCCTCGACAAGATGCGGGCGCTTTCTTTTATCCGTTTGTTTTTCAGCTGCAGCAGATTTCCATAAAAAAAGGTACCTGTTAGAGCATGTAGGACACTGTGTGCTTACACGCTACTTTTACAGGTACCGCCAGGGTTCCTTTACATCGTTGTTGCTTTGTTTAAAATGTCTTACTTCAGTGCATATGGCACTGCTTGGTATCAACGGCAGATTTCATAAGACGGTAGGCTGCATACAGCAGACCAGCCGCAAGCAGAATACCTCCCGCACTGATTACGATATCGATGGTACTCAACATATCCATCACCTTCCTTACACCTATATTCTAACAGCGGTCAGGTTAATGTGCCGTTAGCAGATAGGAGGTGATGTTAAGATGATGCAAATACCTTTACTCACTGATTGTATAACCATCCAGCTCCAGATTGACCTTTAACACATTGACGCGTTCCTCTCCCAGAAATCCGAAGGTTTTGCCTGTGGTGTATTTGTCGATAATCTTGCGAACACTCTGTTGTGATATCTTTCGTACACGGGCAATGCGCTCCACCTGAAAATAGGCAGCCTGCGGACTGATTTCCGGATCGACACCGCTGCCGGATGCCGTTACCAGATCCTCCGGTATATCCTTTCCCCTGGTTTGAGGATCAAATGCATGCCACCATGCCACAGAATCAGCAACCGCCTGCTGCTGCTCGTCGGAAACAGCACTGCGGTTTGTCGGTGCGCCGCTGTTTGGTCGTCCGATCAGATACTCCGGCTTTGTCCAGGACTGTCCGATCAGGGCAGATCCCACATTCTGTGTTTTGCCATTCCTTGTCACCGTAAGCTGGCTGCCATTGGCCTGTTCAGGAAAGAGCAGCGATGCCGAGACAGTCATAACCAGCGGATAGAGCAATCCGCAAATGAGCGTCATCGACAACATACAGAGCAATGCCGCGATCCATGTCTTTTTTCCTTTTTTCATCTTTCTACCTCCTAAGCAATGCCGCACATGGTAAGTGCCATGTCAATCAGCTTGATAACGATAAATGGCAGGATGATTCCTCCGACACCATATATCATCAGATTGTGCCGCAGCTGTTTATCCGCCGGAAGCTCCCGATATTTCACGCCGCGCAGGGATAAGGGAATCAATGCGATAATGATAAAGGCATTGTAGATAACTGCGGAAAGAATTGCCGTGGTCGTGCTTGTCAGATGCATGATATTCAGAGAGGCCAAATTTGGAAAGATTCCCATAAACAGCACCGGTATGATGGCGAAATACTTCGCTACATCGTTGGCAATGGAAAATGTGGTCAGTGCCCCGCGTGTCATCAGCAGCTGTTTTCCGATGCGAACAACCTCAATCAGCTTGGTCGGGCTGGAGTCCAGATCCACCATATTGCCTGCTTCCTTCGCTGCCTGTGTACCGGAATTCATCGCCACAGCGACATCCGCCTGTGCAAGGGCCGGTGCATCATTTGTCCCATCCCCGGTCATAGCAACTAAGTGCCCCTTTCTTTGGTATTCCCGAATCAGCTCCAGCTTGGTTTCCGGTGTTGCCTCAGCGACAAAATCGTCCACGCCTGCTTCCGCTGCAATGGCTGCGGCGGTCATCGGATTATCCCCGGTTATCATAATCGTTTTGATACCGCTTTTGCGCAGCGCTTCAAAATTTTCCTGTATACCGTCCTTTACGATATCCTTCAGATAGATAACACCGAGCACCCTATGGTTTTTAGCGACAACCAACGGTGTTCCCCCCTGCTCGGCTATGGATTGAACCGCTTCTTCACACTCCTTCGGATATGTGTTCCCACCGGCCTCCACGTATCTTCTGATCGCATCTGCCGCACCCTTGCGAATTTCCATACCGCCGTCCATATCAATGCCGGACATGCGGGTTCTTGCGGAGAATTCGATAAATCTGGCATGAAGCTGCTGCATGGAATGCTCACGGATATTGAATTTCTTTTTTGCGAGTACAACGATACTTCTTCCCTCGGCAGTTTCATCCGCCAGAGAGGAAAGCTGAGCTGCTTCCGCAAGCTCCTGCTCCTGCACCCCCTGTACGGGCCGAAAGGCAACTGCCTGCCGGTTTCCCAGCGTTATCGTACCGGTTTTATCCAGCAGCAGTACATCCACATCACCGGCTGCTTCAATGGCACGTCCGCTCATTGCCAGTACATTTGCCTGATTCAGTCTGGACATGCCGGCAATGCCGATACTGGACAGCAGGGCACGGATCGTTGTCGGGGCAAGACACACCAGCAGGGCAACCACATTGCTCAGGGATACTGCCGATCCCTGTCCCACCATATCTCTCACATACCGGGAAATCGGAAGCAGCGTTGCGCAAACCATCATAAAGATGATGGTCAAAGTGATCAACAGAATCTGCAAAGCGATTTCGTTGGGCGTCTTTTTTCGTGCCGCTCCCTCAACCATGGCAATCATCTTATCCAGAAAGGACGCACCGCTTGCGGCAGTAACCCGCAGTACGATCCAGTCACTGACAACGGTCGTGCCTCCTGTCACCGCACTGCGATCACCTCCGGATTCCCGTATTACCGGTGCGCTTTCTCCGGTAATTGCCGATTCATCGACAGAAGCAATCCCCTCTATCACTTCCCCGTCCATCGGTATTATTTCTCCTGTTTTTACATAGCAGATATCACCCACCTGCAATTCAGAGGAGGATACATCGGTATATGCTTCTTTCTCTGCAATGCCTGAGAGCTTATGTGCAATTACCTGCTTCCTTGACTTTTTCAAGCTTTCCGCCTGTGCCCGTCCTCTGCCCTCTGCGATTGCCTCCGCAAAATTGGCAAACAGCACGGTGAACCATAAAATCAGCGCGATAACGAATACATACCAGGACGGTTCATCCGTTATCCCCGCGATATTGGCAATGAACAATATGGTAGTAAAGATTGCCCCGATATATACGATAAACATAACCGGATTATGCACCTGAACAGCGGGTGCCAGCTTTTTCAATGCTTGCAGTATGGAATCCCTGTATACTGCCTGTTTATTTACCTGCTTCATAGCATATCACCTGCCCTTTCAACCGAGTACATGCAGCTGCGTAAAGAATTCCGCAAGCGGCCCAAGCGCCAGAACCGGTAAAAATGTCAGCGCTCCGACAATCAGCACAACCACAATCAGCAA